>Ga0307928_10000373_pt1 | contig 33928 bp, 48 predicted proteins | sample AceLakmetagen232_FD_201815 | JGI IMG/M metagenome (GOLD analysis project Ga0307928, IMG submission 201815) | Saline water microbial communities from Ace Lake, Antarctica - #232 | ecosystem: Environmental > Aquatic > Non-marine Saline and Alkaline > Saline | place: Antarctica: Ace Lake... | reverse complement strand
CCTAGTAATAACTGTAAGAAAAGGTTCCTTTACTCGTCTTTCTCTAGTTAATTTAGGAAAGAATGGATCATGAATTGGCTTACCTTGAAGTGTACCGTTTGATTTCTCATACCACAGAGCTCCATCTTGCTTAATAATTTTTGAAACTCCTGGTAATTTACGACTAGAAGCAAATCCAGTATGTTTGAATCCAACTTTATCTAATTTGATTATCCCATACTTATATCCACAATACCTTAACCTAGTGGAATATTCACTATCAGAACAATGTAAGAAAAATTGTTCATCTAGAAGACCTACATCTTCAATTGTCTTTCTTGGTAACATTACAGTATACCACATACCTTCATCTGCAAATCCTACATCTTCATTTATCCAAGTCATTCTTTCTTGTCTGTTTCTACCTATCACAGTATTATCAGGAGCTAGTATACCAAATGATTGATATTCATCTAGGGTATCACACATTACTTTAAAAGCATCTAGATTAGTAATATCCACATCAGTATTCATAAGACAGAAATAATCAGCTCCGAATTCCAATCCTTTACTTATACCTTGATTGATAGCTTTAGTAAACCCAAGGTTTTCAGAATTAATAATAAGATGAAAGTTTTCTACATTAATTTTTAATAATGAGTCTCTTGTTCCATCTTCTGAATTATTTTCTAATATTACTGTGATTAAATCAACCGACTTTACTTCTTGTAATTGATTAATTAATTTAATAGTCATATCCTTAGTATTGAAGCTAGGAATGACTACACATACTTTATGCTTTATTTCCATCCCTTCCCTCCACATTCACTACAGACAATATGTTCTCTGCCATCTCCATATGGGTCAACTTTCCCGAGACCTTTACATGATTGACACGTTCTTCCATCTAACCAAGCTTGATGAAATTCAGCATCACTCATTGTAGTAAACTTTCTCCCATTAGTAGTCTGAAACTTTGTTACCATGACTTCTACTTCTTTAATGTCCATTTTTTAATCTCCTTGATAAGTTTTGTCTGATTATCATATTCTACTATCTCTTTAGCCCATGCTACGATATTTTCATATGTTAACTTTTTATCAATGCTAGATCCACAATGTTCACATATCATTGGTAATGAATCTCCTGATACCATGACTTTTCCTAATGATGCTTTTTTACACCAATCACACATAATACTCTCCTTTTTACCAATCAGTATAATCTGTAAGATCTACTTCTTCTCCACATGCACATTTAACTTTAGATATTAATCCAAGACTAGTACCAGTAAATGTATATGTAAGTCTCCCACCAATTGCTCCACAATTATTAGGAATAGAGAATGGGCACTCACTGTGATTATGAATATCTAACCATTTATTCATTTTAATTATTTGATCTTTTTCAAGTTCAAATTTCATTTCTTAGTTCCTATCATCAAATGTGTTTTTCTGGAAGCTTCCTCGAACTTATCAAGTCGTTTAAGAAAGTCTATTTGATACTCATGAAATTCTTCTGATAATTCTTTGAGAGTTTTATTAGACTTTTCTTTAGGTTCAAGTTTCATAATTATCTCCTTAAGCATATATGTCAATCTTATTACCTATTGTAATATTCTTAAGTTCCGAAAGTTCTTCCCAGTCTTTAATTCTTTTTATTTCGAGTTCTTGTTTTCGTGTTAACTTAAAAATATCCTTTGGTGTTTTAAATGATGTCGTTTGACCCACGCTTTGAGTCTTCTCCACCTTTATCGTTTTTCCCATTTTTCTCCACCATTTCTAATAAGTCTTCGAACATTTTATCTTTTCCTTCCTTATCCATTTTAAGGTCAGGAATGAATTGAGACATTGTATCCATCACATCTTCTAGTATCTCTTTCCCTTTAGGAGATGTAGCAATAAAATCTCGAGCAGGTTCTAAATCAGGATCATCAAAGTCGAAATTCATTTCAAAATCTTGTTCGAAATCTAATTTACAAAAGTCTGCTTGAATACCACACTTATTACATTTAATTTCAACGACTGGACAATCACAATCATCTATAATAGTTACATCTTTACTTTGACATGATTCACAAAATGGTGTTCTAAATTGAATATCATCAGCCATTACTAGAAGCTCCTTTTAATTGACTATCTAATCTGATAGTAAGATCATGTGCCTTTTGAGTATCTACTTTGTCATGCTTCAAAGAAAGATCATGTATAAATCCGTGAGTATGTATCACTGAACCCTTTAAACTTTTATGCTGGTGAAGTTCAAGTTTTTCTTTCTTCTCTGCTTTTTTCTTCGCTGATTTCTTAATCATTACAATATCTCCCTTTTAATTATTTGTTCCACCGTAACTAGTTATTAATCTAAATCATATTCCAATTTGAAAAATATTTCATCTTTAGGTGTTGCTATATCAACTGACTTCACTAATGAGAAACACATAAATTTATCTTCTTCAGCATCTCCTTCGTTTACCCAAAATCCAAGATTAGTTACACCCATTTGACTAATGATATATAAATCATATTCATCATTATAATTTATTAAACATACTCTACCAACAAATACTTTTAATTTTTTAATTAATGTAGGTCCAACTCTATCATCTTTATTGTCATATATAAAATCATGTATTCTTATCATAAGTCATTCTCTCATTTAGGCTTCTTTACCTTCAGTCTCTACAAACTTCTTAATGCTATCATAAAAATCTACAATCAGTTTGGCTTTAGTTAAACCAAAAGAGAATCCTCTTTCCTGACCAGTAGGTAATGTTATAATTGGACTACCTTTATACTCAGTTACTTCAACTTCGTCTTCAATTTCAATTATTCGCTTAACCATTATCATTCTCCTTTAGGGTCTATTTTTATTAGTTGTATCATCTAGTGGTAAAAAATACTCATCAAATTTAATTAATGCTCGATCAGCAACTGATGCGGCATAACGTAAATCCTCTCCATTACTAAGTTTTGCCGCAAGCGCATCACACCAGAATCTTCTTCTTTGCATCTCATGTTTTATATTCGGTTTACTCATTTTATATTCATGTATTGCTTGCTCACTAACTGTTCGAAAAACCATCTCCTATCTCCTTAACTGTATGATTTTAGTTTCTCCATTACTTTTATTGGCTGTATAGAGATATTGAGCATCTTTCCTGCTTCTCTTACCATCCTTATAACTTTGAAGGTCAGTTATCACATATGAGTCTACTGATTCAATATCAATTTCAACTTGCTCAATTTTAAATCTAGGTTCATTACCTATGGGTTTCTCATATATGTCATAAGCAATGAAACAACCTAATGCTATAATACATACCCATACAATTATTACTGTTGATGTACTTGGTTTACCTTCACCTAGTCTTAAACCCATATTTATGTCCTCCTTTAATAACTACAAGATAATACTGTCCACATACCAAATTTTGATTTATTCCATATTCCCAAAGGTTCTAGTTTGTTTCTGATATCCTCAGCTAACTGCATCATCACATGTACATTGGGGATTTCTGCATAATGTTCACTATCCTTATTATAATCATCAGCTGAATATGTCATACCTACATAAATAATATTATCATCAGATGATTTTTTAATACATGACATCCCAAAAACTTTACATGAACCATCTTCAAAGTTTGCATCTCTACATACTGATTTAATTGTCCACATTAGTTTACCACATTCACTACAATGTTTATTAGATGTTTCTTTGTGTTTACAACCTCTCGCTTTAATATCGGTAAACAAATCATTTGCATCTAATTTAACTCCTATCACTGTATGAGCTGTATAATTGGTTGACATTCTAAATCTCCTCTATAAATCATGTTCTAATTTGAATAATATTGTTTCGCTTTCATTTAGTTCTTCTATTGATACAACTCCATGCCATGTATAATGATGATGGATATTATATTCATCTATCACAGTTACACCATTACCATTTCGGTTTCGTTCAACTTTATGTACAACACATTTATAATTTACTAACCCAAAATTAGTATATGAATGAATCCTACATACTTTATTTATAAGAGGGTTAAGTCTATTAACAAAATCTCCTGAACTAGTGAACATATTAATCTTCATTAATTGCTCCATAATCTGATGCAAACCAATTAGGATCTTTTACATGATCTTCTAATTCTAATTTGAATAATATTTCATCTGTTTTATTTACTCTTTTAATCCATTCAAATTCATAACCATAACATAATCTTAATTGATTATGAATATCATTCATATAACAACAATATTGTTGTTTAGAGGGATGGAAATAAAGTTTAGTTTCAAATCCCCATATCAAAAGCATTTGTATTTCTTTGCCAATTAATTTTATATGACATACTTGACCAATATTACCATTTATTTGTTCAATATAATACTTAGTGACTTCTGGAAATTCTAATGGGTCATTCATGATAGCTTATAGTTTGTTCTTATAGTAAATTTATTACTACGAATTTCTGGTTCTTTTTCTACTACTATCTCTTTAATTTTTTTAGCAATTTCTTTATTTTCTTCTTTAAGGAGACCAAATTCTTCTTTATCTTCATCTTCAAATAATATGTCTCCCCCATCATCAAAATGCTCATCCGGCCAACAATTTCCGGGATCACGTGGAGCCCTATCAGGATCTTCAAATAATACTTCTTTCTCATCTTCCTTCTTAGCAAGAATACTATCTACTAATGATTCCATATAAGATTGTGATGGACCTTCAGATTCTTTCTCATTTATATTTTCACAAAGACCTTCAATCGCAGTAGTTAATCTCTCAAATATTTTAAGTCCTTTGTCAAATCTTTCTCTGTCATGAGAAGTAAAATAAACAGTTGACATTTTTAATCTCCTTTATAATTTAATTCAAAATTTCCTTTTTTTGGTCTCATTTATATATGATTAGACATCTAAAAATTATTTACTTCGATGTCTTTTGCAATACGGTTTCCCATGATAGCTGACCTTTGGAAGAATTCCTTTTTTGCAAGTTCCTTTTAGATGTCGACAATCTTGACATATAGTCATATTTACTTTAATTTTGTTGATTGGCATATCTATTTTTTCTTGTACGTATGCTTGTGCAGCATTCACTTTTAATACTCCTATAATTTATTATTATCCAGTAAAACCTAATAGGTGGGATATGTCACTCTGGGAGGAGTAATGAGTATATCCCACCTTTAGGATTGAATTAATTTGGTTCCTATTATTATTTCTTAGGAGCCGGGCCTTTTCCAGTTGGCCAAGTATTTCCATTAAACATTGAATCTAATTCTTTATGTGGAATCACTCGGTTAGTATTTATTCCAGCTCCCCCTAATGGAGCAGCTGAACCAACACCTTTACTTTGAGGTGGACCTGGAGTTGGACCTTTGATTGCTGGCGCATGAGTATCTTTCATAGGTGGTACATCTACGCCTAAACCTACTGCTGGACCTGCGCTTTTACTTTTATCTGCCATCTTGTTATACTCCCTTTTATTATGATGTAGCTGAGATTGCTACTGCTTTAGCTTTAGCAATTGTTGATCCAAATCTTTCTTCTACCTTATCCCACATCTTATCAATCTGAGACATTACCATTCCAACTCCGAGACCAAATATTTTCTGTTCTACTGCTTCTGGTACCCAAGGAATATTAACTTTCTCATTGATGTATGATGCAATAACATCATTCAATTCGCCATCATCTAGATTAATATCAGAAACATTTTCTCTGACGATTTTTGCTACTACTCCAATTTGCTCAACAAGAGCTGTGAGTGCTTTAATGTTAGCAAGAATTTCACCTAGTGAATTCCATTCCTTTGCTTCATTCATTCCATCAAGTACTTCTGGTATATCCTGTATCGTATTAGTAATAATATCTTTGACTTTTGTGATAGATCCCATTTTGTCGCTCATAATAATCCTCCAATAAAAGTTTAATTTATAATTAATATATGTTCATAGGTTAAAGGTTAACCATCATTCTTTTACTGCTTCGGTTTTCATAATATGTCCAGCTTTTTTAATTGTTTAAATGTTGAATCCCAGTCAGTATGTCTCACTGCGGAATCATCAATAAACACTACACATGGTTCTTTCTCGCAAGTTATTTTATCAAAATATTTAAGAAGATCATATTTTTTCAACTAAGAAACCATTTCAGGTTTACCATGAGCATCTCCAGCTTTAATTCTAGCTGAACACATTACTAACCTATATCCTTTATCGATCAATACTTTAAGAGCTTCTTCGACACCTTTTTGAGGAGGGTCGTATATTGTCCCATCTTCATATCCCTTTGAATATGCATGTATTACTCCGTCAAAGTCGATAAGGATTGTTTTCTGAGCATTCTCATTTATTTTCTTTTTCCATTCAGGAATATGTTCTTCAGTAGCTTCCGATAAATACTTTTTAATTGTATGCATATATTATCTTCTCTTCTTTTTTCCATATTTTTTATTAATGTCAGCGAGTATTTGTTTCTTCCGTTCCGGTGATAGACTCATCAATTTCGATTTTAATTTAAGATATTTTTTACTTTTTGTTTTTACAAATTCTGCTGCAGACGCTGATTGTTCTTTGACTTGACTTGATTCAAAATTCATACCCCAATCTTCTTTAAGATCTTCTGATAATTTTTCTACACCAGCTACAGCCGATTTTCTTGCTAATTGATCTTCTAAATAATCTCTTATTTCACTCATTTTTTTTCCTTTTTAAAGAAACTTTTTAACTTAAGTTTATAAAATTTTCTTTTTTCTCTTTTCATTACATCTTTATCATGATGAGCAGCCCAATGCATTCTTCTTTGCTTTAACCATTTATTAAATGGAGTATCAAGATCATCTTCTTTATCTGCAGCTCTTTTAGATAAACGTAACATGCCTACTGATAATCTTACCGGGTCAGCTTCAGATAAATATTTATGAATTATTTTCATTATATTATGCTTTTCCTTTTGTTATCACTTTTGTTACAGCACTTGATGACGCTAATTTTTTAAATTGTTTAGCAGTATCTAAAGCAACTTTAGAAGATGCAAATAACTGTTTAGCTTTATCTAAATAACCCATTTCTTTAGATCTCATAGCTTGTACAGCAAGCTTTTTAGATTTCAACAATTCCTTTTTGGATTTGTTAAAATTAGCAAATGCTTCTTTTTTATTTTTTATTCTAGTTTTAGAAATTTGACGTTCATCTTTTTTGATATCTTTCCATGATTTATTTTTAACTAAACCATATTCTCCAGTTTTAGCTCTGACTTTATTCCATTTTTCTTTTGCTTTACTAGGTCCATATAATTTAGTCCAATAATCTAACATTTCTTTTTCTTTTTTAAGAATGGAAGGTCCTGCATGTTGACCTACTAATTTCCCATCCTTTTTAAATTTAACGACACCTACATTATACATACCTTTTTTTGCTTATTTTTGAAGTGCTGTAAGTTCATTTGCTTCATGTCTTTTTAGTAAAGGTAATAACTCAGTCCAATCTTTTCTACTAAGTCTAGTTTTAAGTTGAGCAACATTCATACCTTTAGGTAAATATAACATAGACTGATCACCCATTGATACCATCATTGGTCCTGTTAAAGCACTAACACCTTTATCTAAAAGTTTCCATAATGTTTTCTTTAATTTAGTTTTTCCCCTATCAGATAATGATTTAGTTCCAGCTTTTTTAAATATTTTATCAGAACCTTTTTCTACTCCCTTTAACCATTTCTTTTCTGATGGAGCAATACCTTTCTTAACTAACTTTGAAGGATCTGAAATATTACCTTTTTGGACTTCATCCTTCCATCTAGTTCTTTCATTTAGAATTTCAAATTCTTCCTTTAAAAATTCTAAATGTATTTTTAAATCATTATAATCAGGCATATTATTTTTCTTTCCTCAATTGGTTTTTAAGCATTTCATTTAGTCGCTTACCTTTTGCCTTTAATTTTTGTTCTTCCTTTTTTAAGGCACATACTTTTTTCCTACGAATTTCTGCGTTAAGGTTAACGCTTTTAGTTTTCATCATTAGGCTCATTATTTGAATCTTCAATCAAATCATATAAGCTATTAAACCAGTTCCTAAATTCAGGATTATCTCTCTCTATCATAACCCAACCAGAAGCAAGTATTGTACAATGATGTTCATCAGTATGAAATTTAATGGTATCAGTCTCATCCTCACCTTTAGGTACTTCTTCATTTAATCCAAATAAACTTTCAATTGAATGATTCAGTTCATGTTTGAGAGTATCCATCATATGCCATTTATTAATCGTACTTACAGCATATATGACATGATAATCACTTTCATGTTGTCCGTGAGCTTGTCTAGCGCTAAAGTCTGCTTCGTCCATCCATCTAATTTCATAATCATAAGGTCCAACTTTAATACTTTTAATTGGACATTCATAAATATTCCAATCTTTTGGTTTCTTTGCTTTAGCCATATTATTATCTTTCAGTTAATATAAATTCGTTATACTCTCTTTCTCCAAACTTAGGATGCATTAACCAAGCAGTTTGACAAGGGGATGAATCTCTACCTGCAGCATGATCAAATTCAGTAGTACCAGAAAGACTACCACCAATTAACCAATCAGGATGTCTAAGTGGTGCATGATAGTGACCAATTAACATTTTATGAAAATGTTTATCTCTAGTCCTATTCATTCTTGCTCTAGCTTCTTTTCCAGCTTTTCTGTCAATCCCATAATAAGGGAATCCTGCCCAACCTTTTATTTGATGACCGTGGAAACAAAGGTATCTGAAGCCTTGTACTTCTACTACCTTTTCAACTTGTGTATGTAAATTGAACTCAATATTTTTATGTTTGTTCAATTGTTCTTTTGCTATAAAACCTACAATATAATTATACGAATTTAAACCTGCTTCTTTGAATTGTACTCGTTGCGTAAGTCGGCTGTGATTATCAGGTACAATAAATTCAACTCTTACTTTCTTGTAATGTGGAGCAAGCATTGCCACAGCTTCTGCTAATAATGATCCTGCTTCACATGCTTGAACAGGTGGTGGAAAAGCATTTGTTCTCATTAGTTCCATATGGATATCACCAGCTATCATATCTCCTGTAACAATAATAACCAATTCGTCAATTACATAATTGTGCCTATGTAATGAGATCCAGTCAATTATCTTTTCACATAACATTATTACTCTATCTCGAGCAATCTCAGGATTGAAAGAATTGAAATTTTCAATCTCAGATGGATCGACTACTTCACCTATATGCCAATCAGTTAAATGTAATACTGTACTGTGTTTAGTGCCTTTCGCTTTTGGAGGAGTGTATTTTCTAGCAATAGGTTTGATGACCGATACTGCTTCCAATACTTCTGAAAAAAATCTCTCGACTGTACCATGTTCAATTTTATAATTGCTCAATCTCTTTTTAAGGCTTTCATTTTCAACCTTGAGTGCACGATATTCTGGAGATGGGTCAATCTTCTGTTTGAATTGGTCTGGTGTCATTCCTTTTTTAACCATTTCTTAACCTCCTAATAATATTAGTATTAGTATAAGTCCATGGTATTATTAATATCTTTAATTGTAGATTTTTGTGCCCAATACCATTTGCCATTTGCTTTTACACGATATTCTCCAAATTCAAGACTTTCAATTGCACTCTTGAATTTGCTTGCTGGTATATTTAATAATTGTCTAAAATCTTTTTCTTCCATTACTAACCCATTTAAATGTTTTTCAACTCCTTCTAATACACGATGAGGAATATCAAATTGTTTTAAGAATTCGGTTACCTCAATTCCTTTTTTACGACTTTTCTTAACTCTAATTCTTTTGTCTTGTGTAATACCAAATGTCCTTAATATTTTTTTGCAATATTCCTCATTCAGTTTAGTTTCTTCAATCATTCTTTTAAGAAACTCTGGATAAATACTATCGCTATAATCTCGCATATTTGTTTTTATCCATTCTTTACCTTTAGCTTCTCTAGCCATAACCCTATTCTCCTTTTTCTGTATTGTCAATATTTTTTATTTTTTCAATCTTATCAGCTATATCTAAAACTTCCTGCATATGCTCATGACATTTTTTAAAATGATATTGTAAAGCCATCACTTTATTACGACTTGATAATATTAATTCATCAATGTTATCATCATTAATAGGATGAGAATGCCCATCACTATCTTTTTTCCAGTCAGTCATTTTATTTATCTCTTATAAAAAAATGTTACCAGAATTTTTTCTTAAACTTAAAATTGATGTTTAATCTTTTTACACTCTTATTTAATTCAGTTGGAGTCTCACCTACAATTTCAGAAAACATTGTTTTTGACCAACTAACAATATCATCCATACGAGTAGATAAATTTGGTTCTCCTCCTGTATCCAATATAAATAAATAAACGAATACATCTACATCCTGACCTATACGATGTACTCTATCTTCAGCTTGAATCCTATCAACATATCTCCAAGGTTGATTAAGGAATATTACAGTATTAGCTTCAATCAATGTTACTCCTGTTGAAAGAGTTTGAATTGTTGCTACTAGAGGATTAGCTTTAGGATCATGCTTGAATTGTTTTAATAAACCTTTGATATTACCACTTGTAGCTCCGTATACTGCAATAGGATCTTTCTTACATTTTGTAGTTAAATGTTTCATTGCATTTTTAACAACATCAACATATGTAGTAAAACAAATAGTTTTCTTTTCTGAATCATTTATCAATTCACATAAGGGACTACCTTTAATCATTTCAGAAAACATCTCGGCTCTTTTTTGATTTAGGAAGCCACCTATTACTTCTCCCATTATTTTCAAGTTAACATATTTAACAACTGATTTAGACCTATCAAATTTTCTTTTTAAATCAGAAGGTAATAATGGTCTAAGTACTTCTTTTTCATACCTATTAGCCCATGCTACTATTTCTACTTGTTGAGCATCTCGTAAATTATATCCTTTTTTCCTTAGCATTTCAATTACTTTGAGATACTGTTTAAAATCTTTATCATTTTCTAATTCAGTTTCTAAAAAATCAATACACTCAGAAAATTCTTGATTGTATTTTGCAAACTCTTTTTTATAATGATATTGTCTCTCTTTTACAAATATTGAAACTTCTTTCTTCATATTCTCAAGAGTATAATGATTACCATTTGGAATTTTAATTTTTACAGTTTTACTTATTTTCGGTGGTAATTTTTCAACTTCAGCCTTTAATTTTCTGTGCATTATTAACCCTAGACGGTTTCTTAATATATCTAATGCGACTGTAGTATTCAATCCAAATGTTCTTACAAATATTTTTCTTGCTTCATCATCAAATAAAGGATCAATTAATTGTAATGTTGGTATTAATTCAGTACCTAATGCTTTAATAGGTGTACCTGATAAAAGTACTATATCATTACATTTAGTTTGTTTTGCAACGCTGAGTAAATTGATTACTCTTTTAGCAGTAATATTTCTAAAGTTATGACATTCATCTACAATAATCCCTATTCGTTTAGATGATTTAACAAATGATAATATTTGAGATAGTTTATCAATTGATTCATAATTAACAATATAAAATCTTGCTTTTTTAGGTTTATCTCCAACTACCCATACTGATTGAGATTCCTTAAACTCAGCTTCGATTTCAGCTGCCCATACTGATCTTAGTGTACTTTTAGGAGCAACTATAATAACTGCATCTTTCTTCATCCCATGCATTAATGCAATACTAGTAAATGTTTTTCCTAGTCCTTGTTCAAATGCTAATAAATAACCTTTTAAATTGAATTGTTGTTTCTTTGTATCATATAAATTAATAAAGCCTTTTTGATATGGTTTCAATGTATAAGTCATATCTTTACTAACTAATGCTTCATTGACTTTACTTGGATATTTACGAAGAGTATTTCTCATCCACGTATTTTTATAAATTAAAATGGTAGCAGAAGTATAAGCTGGACGATTAGGAAATTGCCCAAATAAATATACTAATTCAGGTAAAAAGAATTGATGAACTTTAATTGTTCCTCTACCGAAAAAATTAAATGCCATATCAAATATTTTTTCAATTCTAGAAGACCTATATAATCTCTTTAAATCTCTCTGGAATTGTTTTATTGGAAAACCTGAAATTATTATATATTGATTCTCTTGTTTTACATCAGAAATAAAATACGACATTATATATAATATCCTTTTTGATATTATTATTTAACTATATAATCTACCTTTATTTTTATTTTTGTTCATAATCATATTCTTGATAATCGGTAGCAAGTTATATATATTTAATCTTGGATAGGAAAGGTTTAATGTTATTTTTTAATATAATAAAAATTGAAATAGGAGAATGATATGTTGACCAAACCAGTAAATTTTCAACAAGCTACTGAACAATGTGTAATGAGATTTGTTGAAGCATATGTTAGATCATTTTCAGAAATTCCTTGTGGATTTTGTGAAGTAGGAATCGAAAAATATCCTGATGATGATAAATGTGAATATTGTAAAAAACTTAAATTGTGGCCAGTATCTAATAAAAATGATATGATGAGGACATTAAGAAGTTATAATAATAGATGTATAACATTTATGAATACAAAATCAAATGCTCCTCTTCGAGTATCTTCTCTTAGAATAAGAACTGATAATGTATGGATTGATTTTACTAGAGGTAATATTGAAATGAGTAGTGGTACTAGTGTAGTTAGTCTTGGTGGTAGTGGGATGCATGTTAGAACAAAGATGATTAAAGATAAAGATTATGTTCTAAAAATGTTTGAAATAATAATTGTGAGATGTTTTCAATTTCTTGAGGAGATTAAGAATTGGATTGAGGAAAATGATGAAGATTCATTAGAGGAATTTCATGATAACATGACTTCATTATATTTACACATATATAAATATGAAAGAATGTTACCACAAAAAGTTTTCTACGGTATAACAATATTTAATGGGAGGGATTAGACCGATGGCGTTAATCAAAGTAGGGACTCATGGAATACCTTTATATGAGGTAACTCCGTTAGCTAACAGTTCAAAAACAAAAGTTCTACAGATAGTAACTAATCTGAAAGGTAAACATAAATTCCTTCATGATAATTATTCATATGAACAAGTGATTGTATTGCCTTATGCGCTAAAGGATCCAGATGAAATATTAGAAACACAAGGCAAAGCATTGAATCAAGGTAACATTCATATTCCTTGTCTTGTAAGTGAGCAAAGTGTAGGACCTGTAGTTGGTTATATTTCTGTATTAGGAAATGATGAAAAAGACAGATATAACCGAGAAAAAATGCTTCAGTTATTTGATCATTTTATGTCTCGGAAAGGTTATTATGATCAAATAATCAACAACTTTGTTGATACAATGACTAATTGTTTTGACTTTAGTTATCATTAAAAGTTAGAGCGGTGACCTCTGATGAACAACTCAAGTGCGTGAAACAGAATCGGACGGGAGCATTAAGATAAGCCATCTAACTATTCTAGCCCAGACAAAGGTACACTCTTCATTAAGGGGGAGCGAGTGTACCTTTGCTTTGGGTTTTTTAATTCCTAAAACTTATTTTTTTCTTTGTCTAATTCCTTTTTTGCAAAATCATTCATAAATATTATATCATTTATTGATGCATCTAAAAATCCATCAGGTAAATATACATTTTCTTTTTTTACCAATCCCCAGAATCCAGTAGCTGTTTCAAGTCTTATTACTTTTTGTAGTGTATCTTTATAACAATGTGCAATAAGTTCAGTACAATAATATTTATTATCTCCAGTTACAAAAGCGAAATCATATTCTAGACCAATTGATTTATGAGCTATTTCAACTGCTTTTACTTTTGCTGCTGCACTTACGCGTGGTCTTAATATTGCAATTTTATCACATCTACAAAAATTAATAATATCTTCTTCAAATACTCCATCAGCCATTGAATGAATTACATTATTATTTCCAACATATAAACCAGCATGACTAAATATTCCTGGGATTATATATCCATCAAGATAATCAGTATAACCACGTATTATTATGTCACCTGCTTGAACAGTATTAATTATTTTTCTTACATCTTCACCTTTTACTCTGTAGCCTATTGGGTGATAAAGTATAAACATAGGCCATTTAAATATTTTAATGTCGCCAAATACACCTAGTATTTTATCTTGAATCTTTTTTAACATAGTCATAATTTCAAATCCTTTTATTATCTGGGTGCCTTAAATCCTAGTCGTCTTATATCTATATCATCTTTTAATTTATTTATACCATATAATCTTATACCAAAAGTACAATCCTCATTTTTATCTCCATCAAGATCGATTGATAATATTATATTATCATCTTTAATCAAATATGGAGAAGCATATGCTTTCTTATCTGATTCCATTTTATATTTCTTTTTTAACTTCCCTAATATTATATTAAGAATTTTATTAAATTCTTTATTTATTGCATCATCTCCATCACGGGCATATAATTTGTTTATTGATTTTACCCAATCAAACGTAAAAACATTAAATGATATAAATTTATGATTTCCTGGATTATAAGAATATGATCTTTCATCAGATGTTTCATAATAATAACTATCTTGTCTACCTTTAGCATGTTTATAATATTTTGGTTTTAATGATTTAAATATTGTTGATATATCTTGAGCTATCTTATTTATAATAATCATGTTTGATTTAACATAATCGTCTGTAATCTCACCTTTATAATCTTTATTTTTACTAAATGATTCTTGTAAGTAGTTATGTAATATTTTCATTTGTCCCTCAATCAAATCGAGCAATTATATCATCAAGTTCTCTTAACATGTTATCTGCTTTATTAAGTTCTTCTAAATATGATTCAATTAATTTGTAACTCACAGGAAACCTCCTTTATCAAAATCACGCCTCCGAACAATATCAATTTCTCTTTTTACTACACTTTTATATGTAGCTATTTTGTTTAATTCTTTTTTAACATCTAAATAAGCTTTGTGTACGTCTTTTTCTAAACCGCTTCTCATATGAGGAGTGAGTGGTTTAGGATCAGCAAATCTAGAAATACTTGATAATTTTTTAGGTTTTTTATTTAACCATTTTCTTGATATATCTGCATAATATTTATACATCATATCTAAATCTTTTTTCATTCTTTTTAATGATTTAATTCGTCTATGTACTAATTGGAGAAGATATTCTTTCTTTTTACCACTTGGCGTAATTGCTGACCTGACAAAATTATGTCTAACCTGTTCTTGTAAGTAGCTATTTAATATTCTCATATTTCAACCTTTATTCGAATCGAGTAATTATATCATCAAGTTCTTTTAGAATATTATCGTCTGCTTCAGTAACTTTAGATTTTTTAATAAGTTTTTTCTTTTTCTTCTTGTGAGGTTTACCACAATCTTCAGTTACTACTTCTTTAACTCCTACTACAATTGTCTTTGCTACAGGTTCTTCAATTGATTCATTTACGATTTCTTCAGATTCCTTTATATTTACTTTAGGATTCTTTTTGATAGAAATTTTTTCTGTATATGGAGTATCAAAATGTTTTCCTTCTGCAACTGTATCTAGTCGGGCAGCATATGTCTTTTTATTATCACTACCTTTTATTAATGATTCAAGTGCAGGTATTTGAAATGAAACATTTCCATTTCCAGGTTTTCCTTTAAATCCATATTCAATACCTTCAATAATTACTCTGTAGAAGAAATCAACTTCCTTCATACTAGTGTCTTCTACCTTGACACTAAACTGCAAATTTTTACTTTTTGAAGAATCGAACTTTCTCATTGACTTCCTCGCTTTCAATTGTTATAATTGGAATTTTATTATTTTTTTCAGTTAAATCTTTAATGATTATTTTAGGTGGTATTTTATCTCTCCATCTAATATCAATTCCTCCGCCACCGCCATAACCAGGACAACTATCAATATCAAATGTTTGATTTGTAGATATTAGATTATTTTTTGAATCTATAACTCTGTGTGTAATTTTAAATTCAGATGGATAAGGCCATGCATATGTAAATTCTTTATTATTAGTACCATATGATATAGCGGTACCGTCAACAAATACATCCCACCTATATTCTTTGACAGGAAGATTTATTAATTTAGAAGTATCAGATATAAATCTTTTTCCACATTCAAAATCTTCAACCGTGAATAATAAATCCTTTATTATGGATTCTTCACGACCTTGATAAATAAATGTGTCATATAAATTTATTCCATACAAACTTGGCATATCGAGATTCCTTATATTTGACTAGCATTGAATACATCTTTTTTCTTCGCCAGGTCATCTCCAACTAATTCTCCAAAAGTTCCAGGATCTTTATTTCCTGCAACATCAGTAGCCCAAGGATTACCACTACTTCCAGAATCTGAAAGAGTTTTTCCTGTAGTACCTGCTTCAAGGTGGTCAGAAATAGGTTCATCCCAAACTGCATGACTAATATTTTCTTTAGATATAAATCCATCAGTGTTTATAGCAAAATTTGTTGAATCATCAAGATAAATAAATCCAATACCCCTTAAAGTACATGCACCCGCTGTCATTGATGAATGAAAACCAACTCTTGCTGAGTATAAATCTATAAATAATTTTTGACTTGAACCTGTTTTATTATGGAATTCAAACACTCCAGTTAACCCACGCATTAATATTTTAGCTCCATCACCATTACAATCAAAAACTTGTGCACCAGGAATTGCTCCAGAAAAACTATTTAGGAATACTGAATAATGTGTACTATCAGATGAAACTTGAACAGGTCCATCATATATACATCCTCTTGCAACCCCATAATATTTAGTAATTCCTGCTGGTCCTATAGTTGCTTCATTAATAGTGACATATCCATTAAACTCATCTTGAATATATAAATCATGAAAAATTGTACCATTAGTCGTTACTCCAGTATCTAATGTTACCATTGATGCATTATGAGAACTTAAGACATAGTAAGAAATATCTGTACCAGTTGGTATTATATAATCATTATTAAAACCTAATCCATCAATACCTTCTCTTGTTGCAATTATTTTAGCATCTGCTATATTATTAACTGGGTATGAATGTGTTCCTATTGGAAATATCGTTCCAGGCATTCCTCCAATTGGATCAATATGAACTAGACCTGCAAATTGTTGATTACCAATTGATTTACCTGTTGTACCTTCAATCAAATGATTTGCAATTGATTCATTCCAAACTGCATTAGCTACTATGTCTTGAGACATCAAAGCTTCTACATTAAGAGAAGTTACACTTGTTGAATTATCTTCTAATGTACCAGTTCCAGTAAATATAAAATGTCCACCAGTAACTGTACTATCTAATATAACTCCACCAGAATTCAACATTATTCTAACATCAGGATGTGTATCAGTACAATCTGTCAATTTAATAAATCCTGAATAATTTCTAAACTCAACATCAAAATTTGAATAATTCATATCTAATGTAGGAACTTCTCCATCAAGCGGAACACCCCAACAGTCAATTAAATATAACTTTCCAGTGAACAATGATGACATTTGAGTAACACCTTGAAGAAGACAATTTTTAACATTTACTACAAGATCACTTGCTACAGGACTTGCATTGTTAAGATTAGATATCATACAGTCAGTATATCCACGAGCTCCTATAATAGTACCAGTAGCAGTAATCTTTTCTAATCTACAATTAAGAAGAATACATCCAGTTTCAAATGTAAGTACGGTACTTTGATATCCGAATCCAGTCAATACATAATTACTTATATTAACTGTACTATCAAATGTAAAATCTGAACCAAACTCCATTACTGATAATCCACGAAGTTCTGCTATAGAAACTGCATCAGCTAAATTATCTACTGGAGTTGCATGTGTTCCCAAAGGAAATGTTGTTCCTGTTGTTCCCCTAATAGTATCAATATGAACAGCTCCAGTAAATTGAGAAATACCTATTGATAACCCTGTGCTTCCTGCAATCAAATGTTCTCCAATATCTTCATCCCAAACAGCTTCCGCTATTGTAGGCTGAGAAATAAAACCTTGTGTATCAAATATTACACTATCTCCAGCTTCATCCTTATATATATGACCAACACCTCTCAAATCAATTGTCCCAGCCGTTACTGTATTATTAAATCCAATACGTCCAGATATCATATCAATAGATATTTTTTGAGTATCACCTGTCTTATTTGAAAACTGTATTCCACCAATAAACCCTCTGATTGTTATCTTAGCTCCATCACCATTACAATCAATTATTGGAGGTTCTCCAGTATAAACAGATTTACAATCAATTAATACTACATTATGAGTATTAGTTCCAGATATTTGTATTGGACCTGAAAATGTTAATCCTTGTACTACACCATATAATCCAGTAATTCCTTCTGGAGATATAGAACATTCTTGTAAAATAGAATAACCGAATAAAGATCCCTTAACAGCTACATCTTTAAAATTTGTATAATAATTTATAGTACCTGATTCTAAAGTTAATTCATTGTGTGTAGCAGAAGTAAGAATATAACCACTTATATTATCGCCTGCTACAAATATATAATCAGAATAAAATTTAATTGTTCCGATTCCATTATTCCCTGCAATTATTTTAGCATCAGTTATATTATTTACTGGATTACTTTCGGTCCCTGTTGGAAAAACAGTTCCTGATACTCCAGCAACATTTATATGAACAGCACCAGCAAATTGTTGATTACCAATTGATAATCCTGTTGATCCAGCAATCAAATGTTCTCCAATATCTTCATCCCAAACAGCTTCCGCTATTGTATTTTTATTCATTAATTCATTTGTTACATTTACTCCACCATTCCAAATACCAGTTAGTATTGGAACATCATTTTCATCAGTCAAAGTACCAATACCAGATACTCTAATCTCACCACTAACAACTGATGATGAATCCAACATTATTTGTCCAGCTGTTAAACCAACACCTATTTTATTATTACCCGTTAAATTAATTATGTTTAGTAGTCCAGTAAAATTAGCCAATATTAAATCTTGACCAGCATTTCCCATGTCTACTATAGGAATTGAATTGATATCAATCATTGTACACTCTTTTATAAGAGCATCTTTATTTCCACCCAATGATATCGTACCACCTAAATCACAATTATGAATATGTCCATTTACATAATCAATATCTAATATGGTACATGAATCTATCTCAGTATCTCCATCTAGTGTACCAGCTACAATGGCACTTTTTATTGTTACTTTTTCAACTAATGCTTCTGGTAATATTGTAACATTTACATCTACATGTGAACGACCTTCTATAATAAATTCATTGATACTAGCATCTTCAATAACCAAATCAGAAAGAATATCAAGTTTCTTAAATCCTCTTTCAGTTGCTATCAACAATGCGTCATCCATATTGTTTACTGGAGCTTGCGGAGTACCAACTGGAAAGTCAGTACCATCATAAATAGAATCAACATCAATTGTTACTGCTCCATTAAAACTTGCAAATTGAATTGCTTCGATATCTGAAGCTGTTGCTGATGAACTAGCTGTAACAACAACTTGTGTAAATGCTGTTGGTTTAATAGGTGTTGTATAATATGTTATAAGGTCAGCTTGTAATGCAACTACATTTCCTCCAGATGCATTACATTGTACGTATTCTGGTCCACTACGAGCTTCGAACGCAAGTAATGCATTTAATAAAGTTACAGTTAAACCTACAGAAACTCCACCACCCAAAGATTCTCCACCACCTGCAGAAACAATTGGATCCTGATCCATTGCGCCAGGTTGAGATTCTAACCATCTACAAGTATCATATAAATTCTGCATCGTTACTTCAGTGACAGGAGCAGCTACAGTTATAATACGAGGACTTACTTCCCAATCAATTGTCAGAGTAGTTAATATCACGATTATTTACCATTAAAAGTAGATTCCACTTCATTAGCAATAATACGCAATTCACTTGGCGTAAAATTACCTTTCAATGAAATCCAATTAGCATTTGGAAGAAGAGGAGACACCGTGTCTCCCCTTCCGTTTGTTGTATTCAGAAGTTTATCAAAATCGGTTTCTTCGATTTTATCAGTATCATTATCCATTAATCGTATCCTTTATATATTTCTATTAAGATGCTTGTGGATCATCACTGAGAATAGGTGAAAATGATTTTCCAGCAGCTGTAAATGTAGTATCAACATCATACGGTTTGAATCCATATTTTCTGACAGATGTTCTAATATCAAAAGCTGCAAGATAAATAATATTATCTGAAGATTCACTTGTTGTATCAGCTAATAAATCCATAAGTGGAATATAAAAATCACCAGTTTCAGCTGAAGGATCAGGACTTACACCTGTTATAGTAGATCCAGAAAATCCAGTATATGTATATACTACATCAGATATTCTAATACTACCTGTTTGTGGAGTCTTGTTAGCATCAATAGCTGTTGTAGATATGATTGATGTACTATCTGCTGAACTAATTGTATACTGGTTTTTAATAACTGTTCCACCAGGAGCAGTAATCTCAGTAACAAAAATGTTACATCCTGAAAGACTATCATGAGTTGCAATAACTTTTTGATAATTAGGAGGACTTTGACTTGTAGATGTATCATCAATAAGAACAAAATCAGCTGCATCATAATTAGTCAACCAAACACCTCTAGCACCATAAAAAGTTGTTCCTGCCAGAGTACCAAAAGGAGCAACTTTAACTTCTGCATATGTACCTTCATCAGCTGAACGATATTCCTGGCCATCATCACCATTAACAGTATAAGTAGCACCTGTTGAGCCATATCTTGTGATATATTTTAACCATTCATAAAAATCAGACATTCCTCTACCGTTACCATCAATTTCAACATCATAACCAACAGAACCATTACCATTATTAAGATCTCGTGAAATAGCTCCAAATGTGAAAGTGATATCTGAATAACCAGCAACTACATTAGTAAAAGCTGTACTACCATCATTAGTAGTAGATTCACCTGTTGCTGTTTGTGCTTCTCTATCAGAATATTCTGTTAGTGTTTCAGCAACTACATAAGGGCCACCACGAACAGCATTCAAATAAATAAAATTACTTGCAGCGTTGAGTTTAGCAACTTTACCAATTGCTCCTGATGTTGTACCTTTAACAAATGTACCTGCAACAAATCCTGTTTCATCTGCTACTGTTAAATATAATTCACCTGATTGATTACTACCATCAGCTGAAGTATTTGTACCTATCGGTGTACGACCACCACCAGAAATATCTGCAAAGTTATGATCAAATGTATCACCAAATTCACGAGCATAAATCCAAACACCACCATTAGTAAGTGTACCAGAAGTATCAGCTGATTGAATCCAGGATCCTGCATTTTTAACTAAAATAAGAATATCAATATTTCCTGTGATCCACCAAGCTGAAACTTCAGTATCATTCTGAATCATATATAATTGAGTACCAGTTGTTTGTGTACCAATTGAATATAAATTCGCCCATATTGAATCTGCTGTTGCTGTACCACTTCCAAGCGGATCTACAATTGAACCACCAGATAAATATTTATAATCATTAGCATTACCAAATGTCCAACCATTTAAAAATCTGTACACTGTTGGTGTATCTGATTGAACTGGATACTCATCATCCATTTGTGATGTAGCTGCAAATGTTGTAGCTAACCATTGGAACCACTCTAGAATTGGACCAACATATAAATTGGTTCCAATTGCTACTGGTAAATTAGTTCCAGAAGCTGCATCATCGTTTGTTATTGTTTTTGCACCATAATTAATGGTCCAATCTGCACTATTAAAAGCCATTTTATACTCCTTTTTAATTTATATTATGTCTGTTGTGGATCTGTTATTAATGTTACGGGTAAATTTATTGAACTACTACTTATGTCTATATTTATTTTAAATGCTTTATAACCATATTTTCTTACACGCCAAGTAGAACCAGTAACAGAACCATCTGTATGATTAACTGTTGCTATTCCTGAAGCATTTGTTGTTGTATTCATAATATACGGTACTGCATTATCATCATCAATATATGCATATGCTCCAGATATTGGTGTACCTGATTCATCTTTGACTGTCATCGTTAAAGTAATTACAGATAAAAATGTAACTGCTGAACCTTCAGAAGTACTACCATTTGAATTTTCATCTAGGTTTATAGTAATACTACTACCAGATGAATTTAAAACATCATCTGTATTACTATCAAAATCCATTGATACATAATCATAAGGAGAAGAAACTGCGGAAGGGTGTTCAATTGCAGCTCCTAATGTATTAGCAATAAATTTACATGATTCAATATCAATATTTTCATTCCATAATAAAGCAGCATCAGTATCTTGTGTTTCAGCAAATATACAATTTCTAATAACAGATGCTCCTACAGGATCAAATTGAGCACATTTTAGAAAAGAAACATTGAAAAATTTATGATGTATATCATTTCCACTAATTATACCTGTTACTGATTTTAAAACTGTACCATATAAAGTAGTTAATGAATCAACATTATTACCACCAAATAAATCTACATCTACATCTACATCAGTAGTACCGATTATTGTAGAACCTGATCGTCCTGAATCAGTACCAACTAAAATACCATCAGAAAATGTTGTAGTATATGATGTATGATCTTCTACAGTGATACTATAAGCATTAACAGGTAAACTAGATACCCAAGCAGTTCCATTCCAATATTCACTTTCTCCATATTGAATGATTTTTCCTGAATCGGTAAATGAAACATTAGCAGCTTGAGCAACAGAATCCCCTATATATGTTTTACCATATGAATAAGCTATACCTTCTCTTTCTTGAAACATTCCCCAACCTCTGTTAGGATAATCAATACAATAATCAACAATATCTTGCCATCCAGTTGTACTTGTTCCAGTTACCCTTAATCCTGTTCCAACAGATATTTGATCAGTAAATATACTATCTGCTCTAGAAGTTGTAGAACAATCAATCCATATTCCTAAAGTTCTTACGGATGCAATTATACTCGCATGAGTTGCTCCTGAATTTCTTGTAGGTGTTTTTGTAGGATCAATTATAAAACATTTGAATCCACCATCCCAACCATTTTTATCATCATTACCTGCAATAACATAATCTGAATAATTAGATGTTCCAGGACTACTACTAGATAATCTAATAGCTAATGGATTATTAGCTAGTGTATCAAGAGTACCCAAAGCTGTCATTGATATCCATATATATATAAATTGATCAGCTTCTGATCCAGTAGTTGTTGTGAAATCTAATTCATTGCCTGATCCAATATCATATTGATGGAATCCTGCTTTAGATGCATACTTACCACTTATACTAGCTGAACCAACAAGGAAGACATCAGTAGACAAAGAAATTGTACCTCGTCCTTCTTCTGTCCAAGTACCACCGGCACTATCAGATATTCCATCGCAATTGGCAATTACGCCTTTTCCTTCAATTGATATATTTAAAGCCATATTTTATCTTCTATCAAGTAATATTAGTTGTTATAGTATTGATATTACCATCAACATCATACGTAATTGTTTTAGTTAATGTTGTTGAATTTATTTCATCTGTAATTGTCACTAAATTTATATTTCCACTTGAATATCCAATAACTTTACTAAATAATTTTGCTGTTTTTGAATCAGTATCCCATATGTCAACATTTGTAATATCACCATCTAAATAACTTAATTCATTATAAGCAGTAGTATATGCTTTATTAAATAAAACTTCTAGGTTACTTCTTTTTATTTGTTCTTCTGTTTCATTATAAATATAATTAATTTCATTTGCTGAAACAAGAGAACCTTTTTGCCAATAATCTACATTATATGTATTACCAGTTTGAAATGCAGAAAACGCCATTTCTCCTGTATTATAATTTACATAAAATTTACCATTATCTGGCGGGTATGTTAAACTTTCTAACATCCCTGCGATTATAGGTCTTGTATTTTCACTACCATCATCAGGAACTTCTTTTAACTTTATAATATAAGGGTAATCTGCTACAGTTATAATTTCTGCTAGTTCATGAGTCTGTTCCCATTTTTCATCAATGGAAATTTTTGCATTAACTAGTGGAAAATTTGTAGCCATATTATCAACCTTTTATAATATTAAACTTATGTTATACTTTTATTTTTGTTCATATTTCAAGACAAATTATACTTTTAATTTTGTTCATATTTCATTGAATTCTACTTTTACTTTTGTTCATTCTGGCAACTTAATGTTTGTCATTTCAATCAATCTAGCCATTGCTTTATTTCTGTTATCAATAGTAATTAAAAACGCAGCAGCGAGTCTTTTAGATAGCTCTCGAGTATGATCTTCTTCTAGTATTTTTTTCACTACTGGTTCATTTTCACCTAATTTTTCTAATCCTTCTAATAATTCCTCACCTATTTCATCTACATATTTTTTACGAGTATTATCTTCCATGAGTATTAAACCTCCTTTATTCAATTATTTAAACAATTTCATTATCTAGTGCTTCTCTAATCTTAATTGCCAATTCTTTTTTGGAAAATGGTTTAGATATGAAACAAACACCTTCTTCTAAAATTCCTCGATGGGCTATTACATTAGCAGTATAACCAGACATAAAAAGAACTTTAATATTAGAGTAAAAGAGTTTCAGTTGTTTGGATAATTCAAGACCATTCATTTCTGGCATTACTACATCTGTAAATAAAAGATCAATTTTGTCTTCATAGTCTTTAGCTAAATTAAGAGCATCATTGGGATTATTTGCGGCTAATACAATATAATTTAAATCCTCGAGTATTTTTTTACTGAGATTCAAAATAGCTTTATTATCTTCAACTAGTAATATTACCTCGCCTTGACTTACCGGGATTTCTAAAATTATTTCATATGGTATTTCACATGGTTTACCTACATGTCGTGTTAGATATACCTTTATAGTTGTACCTTTGTCTATTTCGCTGTATACGTCAATAAATCCACTGTTCTGTTTGACAATACCATAAACAGTAGCTAATCCTAATCCTGTACCTTTACCTATATCTTTAGTAGTAAAAAATGGTTCAAAAATCTTGTCGATAGTCAAATTGTCCATTCCACTTCCATCATCACTTACAGCAATCATTACATATTCACCGGGAATAAAACCTATATGACGAGTACAATAATTATTATCTGAATTAACATTTTTTGTTTCGATAGTCACCTTGCCTATATCGTCGATTGCATCTCTAGCATTAACGCAAAGATTTGCTAGAATTTGATCTACCTGAGATGGGTCTATTTTAACATTCCATACATCCATTCCAGGTATCCATAAAAGATTGATATCTTCACCGATTAAGTGCCGGAGCATATTTAACATATTTTCAATTGTATCATTAGTATCAAGTACTTTTGGAGAAATTGTTTGTTGACGAGCAAAAGCTAATAACTGACGAGTAATATTAGTTGAACGATTTGAAGCATCAAGAATTTCCATAATATCATCTTGCTGACTACTATTCGGAGTTGCCTTTTCTAGAGCTTGTTCTCCATAACCAATGATGATACTAAGCATATTATTGAAGTCATGAGCTATCCCACCAGCTAATCGACCTACGGATTCCATTTTTTGTGATTGACGAAGTTGTGCTTCTAAATTTAAACGCTCAGTAATATCCTTTACAAATGCAGTTCCAAATTTAGCATTTCCCATAGAGTCAACAATTCCAGTAGCATAAACTGCCACATCAATATGTGTATTATCTTTACAAATATATTTTTTCTCCATGAAAAAAGTTTTTGTTTTTAAAGAAAACATGCTATGGAAGAGTTTTTTATTCTTAATATGATTATCTGAATTTGTTATATCGAAAATAGTAAGACTCTTGAGTTCTTTTTTGGAATAACCTAACATCTGTTCATATGCTAGATTTGTAGTGACAAAATTTCCAAGTGGATCAACTGTACAAATTCCAATGGGAGATGTATCAATTATGATATTCAATGTTTCTTCATTATTTAGTAATGCTTTATCTGCTTTCTTGCGATCAGTGATGTCCACAGATGAACCTAGAAAATATTTAACTTGATCAGTATCATCAAATACTGGAATAAAAGTGTGTATAAACCACAATTCATTACCTTCTGTGTCATGAGTAATACATTCAATCTCAGAAGTTTTACCTGTAAGAGCTATTTTTAATTTTTCAGTTATAGCAATTTGTGTTTCTTCACAAAAGAATTTAGGAGGATAATCCTGCCCATAGAATGAATTGATGTCGGTAATTTTGAGTAGTTTTACACCCGCATTACTCATGTATCGCAACTTAAAATCCAGATCGATAATCTTGTTGCAAACAGGCGAACCCTCAAGCAAGGAGCGATTTATCATCTCCGATTCTTGTAATTCATTTTCAACTTTTATTTTACGTTTGAAAAATAATATTGCAACCACGGATAGAACAAGACTTAAAACAAAAATAAACCCTATTTCTATTGTTGTACTTTCCTCTTTCTGTATGCTCATTTCCCTGAATTCGAGAGCTTTGTTTTCGGCATATTTCAGAAGATAATTCAATCCGGATTTTCCGTCCTTGCCCTGATTCATTAATATTATGTGTCGTGGACCTTCTGTTTTTGTGATTTGTGCAGCTTGCGAATCTTCCCCTTTTTCTTTTAGAGCAATAACTTTACTTCTTATTGATTTCCAGTTTTTAAAATCAACAAGGGCAGATTCAACATATTTTGTATCACCAAGGAATCTTTCAGCTATCAGTTTAAAACTTTCAAATGATTCTTTCTCATAAGCATCAACTTTCTCAACAGCACTTCTTGTCTCCTCAGAGTTTCTTGCAAGAACAATATCTTTCATGCTCCGATGGATGGCATTGATGTTTGCCTGTATCTTCATTACAGAAATACTAACAGAAAGAGGGTGTTCGTGCATTTCATGGGAAAGGTTAGAAAGTCGACGAGCTTCATATATTACAACTCCAGAATTTAAAAAAATAATAACTAAAACTAAAATAATAACGGATAAAATTGTTGAGGATGACATTTTGGTATTTTGATACCCTTTATTAATCTTATCTAAGTCTTTATTCATGACTTATGTTTTCCTCTAATTATTTACTTTAATTTATTAATAAGTAATATTACAGGAGGGATAAAGTAATATTCCTCCTGTTTCTTTATATTATATAGAAACCACCCACCAAGACGATTTTAATACATTAAAGAGGTTCCGCAATTAGGACAAAATTTTACATTACTTTTTGATTTTTTCCCACATGAAGAACATTCTAATTTAGTTTTAGTGGTTACAAGTTTCTCTATCTTATCTTTTGTTTGAGGATTAACACCTCTTAATCTTATAATGATTGAATGGCTTGCTTCTTCTAGATCACCAATATTACCATAAGTAAATTGTTGATGTGATTCACTTCCTGGAACTGTAATACCAGGAGCTACTTCTGGTTGAGAAGAATGATAACAACTAACATCTGACAATGAATCACCAATAAGTTTACTTTCTGATATATTAATATTACCAGTACCTTGATTGCCTGTTTCAGACATTCCTCTTGAAGTAAAATTTTCAAATTTTATTCCGTCATCATCCACATTCTTAGTATCACAAGTTACTGTCCAACCTGGATATGGCTGTGGACTAGGTGGTCGAGAAGAATAATATCTCCAATCAAGATGATGATGTTCTTCGATTACTGTTTTAGTAACTGTAACATCAGGTTGTTTTTCATAAGTATACTCAATTCTGATAAAACCATCATCAATTTTATCACCTCGATATTCAGATATCTTATCTGTCTTTTCGATGAATTTAAATCTAGGTCCTTTATCCATTCGTTCTACAAATCTGTCGAGTTGTAGTTCCGAGTTTGGATCAATTAAAAAAGGACCTCCTGTATCTTTTCCGTCAATATGTATCTTGACTTGTGCCTTTCGAGTTTGTAAGTTCTTAATGAGAATTGAATACTCAGAACCGAAAGGTAAATTTACATATTCACCTTGCTCACGCAAGATTTTACCATCACATTTTATTACAGCAATTAAACTTTCTTTATACACCATGACTACTCCTTTACGAGGGACACTGTCTAAGACCCTATTAATTTATTTAAAGACAATTGTTGGTTTATATCTGGTGGGTGGTTAATTTATTATTCCATATAAAGTTGATTATATTTTATTCTTGCTCTTTTTAAATCATTTCTTATATCAATTACACATTTTGGATTTTTATGGGTTCTAAAATATGTACCTGTTAAATAATTCATTACTTGTCTTACTTTTCTAACATCTTTCATATTTCCAATATATCGTTTTAAAACTTTACATGACTTTTCAGAATCTTCTGACCATGTACCTAGTAATGTTTTTCTAAGTTTTTGCCATTTGTAATCTCGAACTACTTGGTTCATTGGTTTTTTATACCAAACAGATTCTTGAATGAATTTTTGAATTATTTTCATTTTGTTGCTAATTGAATCCTTCTAGCTATTGTCGACCACCATTTCTCCCATAGAGAATGTTGTGGTCCTTTAGCAAATAAAGGAGTCGCTACACATATTCTAGTAAACCCCATATTACCTATGTCAGCTTTACAGAATGTATATTTACCATCATGTAATTCTTTCACAACCTTTGGAACTTTAGATTCATTTTTAATTCTAAATATAATAAATGAAGGCCACTCCCCTTTCGGAGAATGACCTTGACATGACGATCTTATTTCTACACCTTTTATATTAGCTAATTCTTCAAGCCATTCATTCTTCAATAATTCATCAACAGCAATATTATTCCACATTCTTTCTTTAGTATTGGGAGCTCGACCTCTTCTGAAACTCGGTAAAGGTTTTCCGTGAACTGTCTCCCATGCAAATGAAGGAGCATTTAATTTTCCTTGTCCATTAAAACGATTACCTGCTTTTTGCCAATATGTTACTTCTTGTAGAAAATTTTGAATCAATTTCATATTATTAAGCTTCCATGATTATATGACATTTATCGGATACGGCAAATTTTTCCTGAATACTTTTGTTAAGTATTTTTTCAGGTTTTATTTTTTCTTCTTCTTCATCCTCTTCTTTTGTTTTAACTTTTTCATCCGTCATTTTAATCACCTAACCTCTCTTTATTTTTTGTTCAGTAAAAAAAGATATTAATCTTTCTTTAATTTACTATCATCAAAAAGACCTTCATTATGAAGTAAATTAAACCAAGGATCCAATGATATTTCATCACTTACATCTGTTAGATCAAGTTTATAATATTTAGGACGATCTACTTCTTTTTGTATAAATTCATTTACTAATATTTCTCTTGCATTTGTTTCAATTAATACTTCATCATACTCAGTTAGTAATTCACCAAGTCCAGAATTAAAATCTACCTGACCTTGTGTATCAAATTGATATTGCTGTAATCCATTTGGAGATGTAATCAGATCAGGAATATTATCTGCAGTTTTCATACAATTAGTTTTAGCAAGATCTTCTCTTTTTGTAGTAAATTCTTTAAACTTTTCACTTGGTTCAATAGTAGATCTTATTGCTTCAACTTCATTTTTAATAAGATTGGAATTTGTACTTTTCCAATAAGAAAATTCAATTGGAGCTACTAAATTTTTGACTTTAATCCAATTGGATATTTCTTCTAATGCATTATCAATCTCCAATATTTTTCCTCTGGTTGTAGTTGTATCTACTTTTGCGTTTTTCATTTCTTCGAGTTTGCTGTTGTACTCTTCCAATAGTGACAATTTTTCCATTTTTCTTTTCTCCCGTTCTTAATAGTTTAAATAATTAGATCACCCTTTATCATTTGTTCTATATGTTATAAAGTCAAATCTTATTCAGCTGCTACTACTATCATTGCATTTTTTGCTTTTGTATTATCTTTAACAATTTCTCTAAATGTTTCTTCATACGATGGACTAAATCGAGAATAAAATGTTTCTTTTAAACATTTTGAACAAGGCGGATCTGTTTCTAGTGTATCAAAATATTTACATTTCTCACAATTTTGATTTTCAATCGTTGTTTTAGTTTTAACAGTCATTTCTTTTTCTCCTAAAGATTATTTATAATTGAATGTTGATATAATATTCCTTCTGGGTCATCTTCGCGAAACTTAAATATTAATCCCTTACCTTGAAATCCACATGCACAATCGACATCTACAATTTCAACATAATCATTAGATGAACATCTTATAAGAGGAAATTGTCTATCACATGTAATACAATTGATTCCATCTACAACTTCATCATATAAATCTGGTCTATATAAATGATAAATAGGAATTGTTTGTTCATCATCTGCATAAGCATCACAAACCCCTATTCGAAACATTCCTTTCGTTCCAGGTTCTACTGCGGTAAATACAATTACTTTTTCATTCACAGCATCTCGTAATACTGAATTATTCCAAGGTGTAATTACTTTAGGTAAAAATAATAAAACATCTTCATCATAAACAGATTTGATCGGAAAGTCTCCTTCATCGCTTCCACCTTCAGTTCGACATAATAGACTATGTATCCAAACATCATCTCCTACAAAAATAATTTTTTTCCCAGCATCACGATGACTTTGTAATTTATCACGAATAGCAGATGGTTCATGTGCATCCTGTCCAACAAGACATTCAATGTCAATTCCGTCTATTACTCCAGATAATTGACTTAACCAAGTTATATGTTTATATCCTACATTGATAACTAAAACAATATTACTAACAATATCTTCAACAGTTTTACATTCCATAAAGTAATGAATTGGTAAAATTGCATCATCACGTGTATACATAATTTTTCTTTTAGTTACTGATGATTGAACTACAATCAAGTCTCGTGTAGATAGTTCTAATGCAGTAGGATTATCTCCAAAATAATTATCCGCTTCAGGATTTGCAATTTCAAAATCATAAGTATCACCCTTTGTCATGATTGGAATTTGATCAAAACTTGTAAATGGAAGTTTACCATCATAAAACCACTGATAAAATGGTATATTCATTCCTGCTTCATTCGCCAATATAATAATACTAGTTGTATCCATATCCATTTTTCCTTCTATATATTAATTATTATTTCGCAGTAAGAGTTGCTGCGTATAAAGCACCTGCTGCATTTTTGTAAAGAATTTGATAAACATCATTATTTTCATCTGCTCTAAGTTCTCGAACTGCTAAGTCTCCAACTACACCATCAGTACCTTCATATAATAAAAGTGCAGTATTAATTAAATCAAATGTAGTTGATCTTACAAGAATTGCTCCACTTGAGTATATATCACCAGCTGCTGGTAATGCTAATTCATAAGTAGCATGTGGTGCAACTCCAATTCCAACTCTTGCGAATTGACCTGTTCCACTACACCATATATTTGCTCCCATCTTGATAGATGTAGTCCCATATGCTTTCCAAGTACTACTAACTTGTAATTCAAGGATAGCTGTACCCCAAGCACCTGACATACCTGAAGCAAGTCTTATTCCTGTATGATTATTATAGGTACCTGAAGCAATATCTGTATTTGTAGAAATTTCAATACAATTTTTAGATCCAGTAGCAGAAACTGATGCATCGAATCCTAGAGATAATCCTTCCTCACAAACTATATTTGTATGTGCAGTTATTCTACCACTTGAAACAACTGAAATTCTATTAGTAGAATCAGTTGTTAAAATTAAATTTTCATCATCTTCTGTTCCAACATACAGATCACCAGTTCCATATTTGGTTATTTCTGCAGATGCACCTGAAGATGCTATAGCCAAATATGAACCAGAAACATCACTGTGCATATTCAACTTTGTATCAGCAACTCCATTTGATCCAAGATCGATAATACCAGTTGTTCCATCAATTGTAAATCTATCAGTATTATTAGTTCTAAGAATCAATTTTTCTGTACTATTTGTTCCAACATACAATATACCAGTTCCGTATTTCCACAAAGCGGCATATGTTCCCAATGAAGTAATTGTCACATATGAACTAGCAACATCACTATACCAAATCATTGATGTTTCAGCAACTCCATTACTACCAATAGTGATACCGCCAGCTGAAGCTATTGTCATTCTAGTAACATTATTAGATTTAAGTAAAAATGATGCAGCATCATATGTTCCAACTGTAAATGCAGTTGTTCCTCTTTTTATTACCCCAGCAGATGTTCCATAAGAATACATACTAAGATAATCACTAGCAACATTACTAAACATATTCATTGTTGTATCAGCAACTGCATTTGTTCCAACACTGATAGTACCAGCTGAAGATATTGTCAGTCTTGCAATATTAGTGGTAAGAAGACTTAAAGTTTCTGCACTAATTGATCCGACATACATTGGTCCAGTTCCGTTCTTATACAAACCAGCAGATGCTCCATTAGATTGTAGTGTCATATATGAATTAGAAACATCACTATACATAACTACTGATGTATCAGCAACCCCATTAGCACCAACATATATAGCACCTGCAGCAGATATTGTTATTCTGTTAATATCAGTAGTTCTTAAATAAAGATCTGCAGCAGATGCTGATCCAATATACATTGCATTAGTTCCATATTTCATTACTCCTGCTGCTGTTCCAGTAGATGATATATTGAGATAATTACCAGCAACATCACTATGCATAACCAATTCTGTATCTCTTACAGCATTTGCACCAAGTGTTATGTCACCAGGAAAAATTGAATTACCATTTGCTTGACCAATAAGAGTAGTATTTCTTCCTGCCCATAAACTGGCCCAATTATCAGGTGATGAAATTACTTGCATTCCACCTTCTGCTACCAAATAAATCTGTTCTGCTGTTAATCCTGTCGCTTGTGAATATGACTCACCAGCAGTTAATTGAATTGCTGTGCCTCGTCCATCAATTTCTGCTATTTTTATACCAGAAGTAAATGTTTTCCATCCAGCAATTGTTTGGGTAGTAGTTGTTACTACACCTGAAGCAGCTCCGGATGCAACTGGAATTGCAGAATCACTACCTGTTGAAGAATTACATATCGGACCTGCAGATGTTCCCGCTGTCCAACTGATATTTGTCCCCGCAGCTGGTGATACTGCTCCCCATTTCATTCCACCTGATTTAGTTGAATCAGCAGTTAAAACATAAGTATTAGTAGGTCCAGTATCTAATTTCAAATCTGCTTCATAAATACTGTTCGTAAGATTGACTTGTTCATATTGAGCTACCGTATTATTTGTTGCAATTGCTCCTGATACCGTACCGTCAAGATCATTACCTGAAGCATCGATCCAGGTTGTATCTGTAATTCCTGTTGGATTAAGATCGAGAACACAACCGATTTGAGTAAGTGAAAAGTCATCAAGAGTTATTCCACCAGTTCCACCAGACGCTACTCTAAGAGTTTGAGCTTCATTTGTTGCTCCTTCAACGGTAAACTCTTTAACATTAAGGCCACTTACTAATGGATTAATAAGAATCTGATTTGATCCTCCTATTACAATATAAAAGTCATCACCACTTAACCCAAATGCAACAAGTGATAATCTGTAGGTTTTACCAATTTCTATATTGCTTAAATATGTATTTGCAATATCAGTATGCTGTCCTGCTGAATCAGAAGTTATTGTCATGTCTCCTGTAACATCATATGTTGCTAGACCCCTATCAACCCAGTTTACAGCTCCAGAAAAGTCTCTATTTGCTTGAATTGTAATTTGTTCTGTCTGACTTGCCCCAATATATTTATAAGGAATTACCCCACCATTTATTATTACTTTATCTTCAGGATCTGTATCATCTAGGGCGAGATTGAATTGCCTTACTAATGTTACATCAGTTTTGGAATAAGTAGTATTATATTTTGCAATTTCAAGATCAGCAGCAATATCAAGTGAAGTTGTTAATGTAAT
>Ga0307928_10000369_pt1 | contig 34063 bp, 50 predicted proteins | sample AceLakmetagen232_FD_201815 | JGI IMG/M metagenome (GOLD analysis project Ga0307928, IMG submission 201815) | Saline water microbial communities from Ace Lake, Antarctica - #232 | ecosystem: Environmental > Aquatic > Non-marine Saline and Alkaline > Saline | place: Antarctica: Ace Lake... | reverse complement strand
CATATCGTTATTCGTGTTAATGTCACGACGTCAATGTCACGACGTCGTGACATATTTTTTTATATGTATATACGACATACATGATACACAATGATGTCACGATGTATTGACATAATACACGATACACATTGTCGTGTTTTAATTCACGCGAATTCATATCGTAAATGTACACATTTTTGAGGGTCAGTATTCAAATCGCAAGGGCTAAAAAATAATACTTCACATATAAAGAATATGGTTACTGTAGATTTTCCCGGGGCCTCTACCTAATTCTATATATGTGAAGTGCATGGCCTACACACCCAATATCTGAATTTTGGCGGGGGTTAGCCAGGCTTTTTTTGTTGGCGTCCCATGAAATACTTTTTTTAGCATTCTTATATTTCTCTATATTGTATAATGCGTATATTAATGATGTTATGACGAAGGAGATTTAATATATGTGTAATATGAGATATGACGACCATACACACTGTGATAATGCAGAACATAAACAATGGCCTGGGCAACAGCCACAGCAATGCCTGCATGACTTATGTCCCACATGTCATGGTACTGGCCGTGATGACATGGGACGTATCTGTGTTCATATGATATCCTGTCCATGTCCGAAGTGTAGTCCGACATGTTTACTTTAATATGATAAAGGAAATATAATAATGGAATCATTCTTAATAGGAAAATCTCAATATGATGCTCTTACTGATGAAATCAAACATCTCAAAGATATTCTGTTTGTCATAGGTGAAACAGCTGTGGTTGATTGGGATGATACAATTGTTGGTATTGTTGACCGTGTACTCGATGGGTACAGAATGGAAGAAGAAGAATATTTATTACTGAAAGCAGAATTATTAAAATGAATAAGTTTATGAGAATCCTTTTACGACGAAAACCTGAAACTGAACTTGAACCTAAAGTATTAGTATTTTGTTCTGATTGTAAAACTAGAAGTAAGAAAAAACATGCACATTAATTTTTTAATAGCCTATATGGTATTTAATATTGTTTATGTAATATGCTCATATGAGTTTACAGACTACAAGCTTATACCGTTTATTAAAGCCCGGTCAGGCTGCATTAATGAAATTGCACGTATGATACGGATGCCGCTCTATTTCATTCTTACATTTGTCGGGGCTTTCGTGTTCGTAGTTGAAGTGTATCGATACTTCATGAGAAGTCCTAAGAGTTTTTATCGTTTTAAACCTTAGACGTATTATTATTATTGCAGCCCAATAGGGGAAATATTATGTACATAGATATATTCAAATGTGATGCTTGTTCTACTAATGATTGTTGCCCATGCACACTTATTGTTGTAAATCCAAATAAAGCTAAACCAGTTAGATGTCCATACTCAGATGTACAAGAACCATACTGGATATTACAAGGAGACAAAAATGAATAATGACTTTCCATTTATGGATTTTCGTGGTAAAATATTATCCAGTGGAAACAATATGAATAGAAGTGGAACAGCTAACATAACTCCAGGCGACTGGGTGCATGGTAGCCTCGTGATAAAACACGACCGATATTTCATACTTCCGTATAGATACATTGGTGGACCGGAAAGTAAGACTGGCGAAGCACATTGTGGTGGTGAGTTGATATTTGGTTATTGGTTTGCTGTTATAAAACAAACTATTGGCCAATATCTAACAGTATCAGACAAATTACAAAAACCAATGTATGAAGGTGACATTGTAAAGCTTGAATGTCCTGAATGCCCATCATATGACTCGGATGACTATGAAGTGAGATCTTCGCCGATATATGGTGGTGAGATACACTCAGAGAAATTAGTTAATACATTATTACTGCAGGACTATTATTATTCATGTACAGTAATTGGTACTATACATGATGGAGTTGATTATGAATAATGAAGAATTTGAAGGTTATGATGCTAATGGCCCAATAAAAATTAAAAATACTACAGATGGAAAATGTGAAGAAGGTAAAGAGTGTCCGGAATGTAGTCCAAAAACATGTGTCCATTATGAAGGCATGGGAAAGTGTTACTATGCACCAAAGTATGAATTGATTGATATTCCGACTTTTGTAGAAGCTGTAAAGAATGATTTACCAGATATGGCAATAACATGTTTAGTCAAAGGACTTCTCAAAACATTAGCGTTGCTTATGATCCAGCATTACCATATTGAGCACTTAAATGAAACAATGACTCCAAAGAGGTATGATGAAAACGAAGAAGATTAAAGACTGTTGTGAAGTTTGCCATTTCTGGCAATTACGAATAGCATCTAGTGGTTGTTCATTTAGTCCAGTTGGTAATTGTCGTGAATGTCCCCCGGTAGAACGGCGCATAGTTGATGGATATGAAACTATTGATTGGCCAGTACAAACTCGTGGTTATGAATGGTGTGGAAAATTTAAACCAAAGAATGAGGTAACTTATGTCAAGTGAAGAAGAAGATTATAGTGATGATTATGATAGAGGATCTGGTTCTGAGCATATGAAGCAGTCAATTGCAAAACAAGCTAGAGACTACCCTGTAACACCCGGCATATGCCTCGTGTGTGGAGACCTAGCAGAAGCCAAGGAAATTATCCAAGAATTTTATGACCATCATTTTATAAGCAATGCACACCATGAAGACTTATATTGGAAAGTTCGTGAGTTTCTTGGACTTCGTATATGTTCTGAGCGAAACTGTACTGGTGATGGACTTGTTTCTAATGGGTATGGTGATGAGTACTTTTGTGATTGTATGACTCAAACTGAAAGGTATGCTCATAATGAGTGTAGTGAGGAGTAGACCAAGATTTATGTTTAGTAGAAAAGATCATTATATTGCTTTTGGCAAATGGGTTAAGAAAAATTCATATTTGCAGATTCCGGCCGACCATGTCGAAGAGTATTTCGATGAAGTGGATAAATTACGGAAGCAATTGAGAAAAGTAAGAAAAAAGAACCTTGAATTGAGAAAACAGCTTAAGCAAGCGTTAAAACCACCAAATTGTCTGGATGGAACTTGTAATTGTGACGCCCATGATCCAGACTGTGAAAGACCACAATTTGGAGGATAATATGAGTTTAGAATCGGATTTGTATCATCATGGGATAGATTTGAATGAAGTTCCTCAATATATCTTAGATTTAGTAGATGAAATATATAATGAAGCATATAACAAAGTTTTGAATAGTGGAGTAATGATGTGTAATAAATTGTACCCACCTGAAAATAAGTGGATTGAGCAAGTGTATGTATGGTGTTATCATGATATTGTTAATACAATAATTAAGGAAATGAGAAATGATACAAGAACCAGAAAATGAAGCAAAAGCACGAGCTGATTTATGTGCTCAATACCCAATAGTCCTGTGGACATGTCTATGTGGTGAAACCGTTGAGACTGCAAATACAGTTGAGCATAAACGGTGTAATTGCCATAAGTGGATGACATGGTCTTATCCACAGCTAAATTCAGTAGAATTAAGTACATAGGAACATAATATGAAAAATAAAAAAATAAAAGATCAAGTTGATGATGTCTTAGTATATATCAAAAAAAACAAAGATAAGGATAAAGATAAAGCAGTACTTAAATATGTTGAGGATAAGTTAGAAATTCTCAGTGACGTTATTAACAGTGAAAACATTGGTTAGCTGATGATTTCTAAAAAAGTGTCCCAAAATATTATTTTATGTTTGACAAGGGTTTCTCTATATGTTATATTGTTTATATATTAATTGATTGACATCCTTGAGAGAGATTCATTGACTAAAAGTTATATTGTTCTTTAACAATTTAATATCGAAATTGAGAAGACCCAGTTAAGTGACATGAGTCACATGACGCTGGAAAATACCCTCGCTAAGTTGTGATACACAGCTACATACTAGTGCGACATCAAAACCAGCCATAAGTTGAGTATACTGTATCTACAATATAAACCACTGCCGGTACCGGATTATAGCCAAACCTGCGCTGAGTCTTCTCGACAATTCTGCCAAGTTGGTAATAGCGGATTCTCCTTACGTTCTGTTTATTTTCTTGTTTCTACTATTCAATGATGTTCAATACATACATACATTATGCCATCAGCTTGGCAAAGAACCTCGGTCGAGTGTTGAATATCTCGCTTTCTCCCTCAAAGACACTCGACCATTAAAATTGTAGATGGTGAAAGACTAACGGTTACTTCTTACTGAAAAGATCTCAACACCGTTGTTGCTTGTTCCCTTACTTTTTAATATAAGAACTGAACTCATATTGTAATTTTCTCAGATTTTACGGTCAGTTGTTGGAATGAATGTTCATTTTGATAAATCGAGTTCAGTTCTTTCAATCTAGTGTGTGGTGTAGATGACAGTTACTTCCCTATAATGATACTACTGTTGTTGCTTGTTCCCACACTTTTTATTTTTCTTGGAGAAAATCATGAGTGAGCTTAAAACAATGCTAGTTAAGCTAGAAATTAAAGATGAAAAAGACCGTAGAGAATTAGTATTCATACTTGCCAGTAATGGCATTCGTGTGTGGATAGAATAAGAGGGTGTCTATGGTGACATGTCCACAAAACATATAATCTGTTATGAGTACACATATCACTCAACAAACTAAACAGATTATATTACTGTAAAATTTCTTACTTCGATTTATAATATCTTCAAAATGATATTATATTTGGATGTGAGACTATGAGTAGAATACAGACATTATCTGATGAGCAAGTATCACAATGCTGCTTACTGTGGATGCATGGTATTGCTGATAAGCAAATTGCATCAGCAATTGGCGTAGGTGTCAGAGTACTCCGTACAAGAATAAAAGACGATAAAGCTAAAGAACGTACCCTCTTCATCATGGGGGAACAAATCACGTTTAATGAGAAACTTGCAATTCTCAAAGCACAATTCAAAAGCTTATTTGAAGCTTCATATATACAAAAACTACATAATATAACGGACAAAGCTGAAGGTGACAGTGACTACAAAACTGCATCATCTAACTTAAAGTGGTTGATGGAGAAGATCATGCCAGATAAGTATGGTAAGATGCCAACTGTTGGTGATCTACCAATTGTCCAAGTTAATTTGCCTGCTGGCTTGAATGATGGAGAGATATAATGGATATAGAAGGAGCACAGAAAAAATCAAAAGAATTAGTAAGTCGTAATTTATCTAGAATTAATCGTGACCGAGTGATACTACATGCTACACCTTTACCCGATTTAACTGTAGTAAATGTTATAGCTGAAGACTGCATTGATAACTTGGAAGAGTTATGTGCCGAGTGTCTAACACTTATTAAAATAATTGAATCCATGAGTAATCGAGTTTCTAGATGAGTAGAATCTCAGTACCAGCTCCGGTTGAAGTAAACCTAGAAAATCTACCGGAAGCTACAAATGGTGTATACTATCCATTGTATAAAAACCGTGATAGGTATTTGGTTTTATTCGGTGGAGCTGGTTCTGGTAAATCTCATTTTATTGTGCAGAAGTATCTGGTGCGGATTATCGTGGGCATGTCTCGTGGTATTAAACATAAGATACTTGCACTTCGTAAAACTTCACCAGCTGTTAGAAAATCTGTATTTACACTCATTCAAGACTATGTTGACTTATGGAACCTTGCTCCATATGTTTCTGTCAATAAGACTGAGATGGTATTTAAGTTTTCTGGTGGCTCACAGATCATATGTTCTGGTCTTGATGATCCAATGAAGATTAAATCAATTGAGGGTTTGACATCAATATGGATGGAAGAAGCTACTGAGTTTGACCATTCAGATTTCTTGCAATTGGATTTACGTCTCAGAGGCCATCATAACACATACCTTCAATTATGTATAAGCTTTAATCCTGTAGAGTGTCCATGGTTAAAAAAAGAGTTTTTTGATATTGATAATCGAGAAGATATTCAAGTTATTCATGGAATAAATAGCACAAATCGATACCGTCGACTTGAAAAAGTATTTAACATCGAAAGTAAAATTATTAAGATCCATGCTACAACATTATTAACAACTTACAAAGATAATAAATTTCTTGATGATATCCAGAAAGGTATTATTGTTGGTCTTCGTGATAAAGATAGAACATGGTACGAGATCTATGCACTTGGTATGTGGGGCTCACCAAAGGGTCAAGTATATGTTGAAGGCTTTAACTGGGCAGTAACATCTAAACCATGGCCAAACAAGAAAACTTTCGACTATCATGGTTATGGTCTTGACTTTGGTTACTCAAATGCACCCACTGGTTTGATTGAAATTGGCATTAATGATGATACTGAAGAAATGTGGGTCAGAGAAAAGATCTATGAGACTTGTTTAACAAATCAAGATATTTGTAAAAAATTGACCTCAGTGGGAGTCACTGAATATGATATTATATGTGCTGACTCGGCAGAGCCGAAGTCTATTGAAGAAATAAGGCGTGAAGGTTGGAATATTGTTGAATGTCGAAAAGGTAAAGATTCAATAAATCACGGCATCAATGTGGTAAAGCAATACTTTTGCCATGTATATGCTGATTCTGACAACTTAATAAAAGAAAAGCGTAACTATAAATGGAAAGAAGATAAATTGGGTAATTCAATGAATATACCAGTTGATGAGTATAATCATTTACTAGATGGTGAAAGATACATTGTAACCAAGCTTGTTGGTCCACGTGCCATCATGTTTGCGTTTAACCTTGGTAATAGGAATAGAACATAGTTGGAGAGAAACATGTCAAAAAACTTAACACAAATGAAAAAAGTTGAATTGCTTGAATTTGCTTTGAAAGAATATGGTTTAAAGTTAAGACGTAAGCTGTCAAAACCAGAAATGATTAAAGCAATCAATAAAAAGAAACTTGGATTAAAAAGTACATCAGATCCAAATCCAGAAGATGAACTGCAAGTTGAGATTAATTCTAAAGTTGAAAAAGAAGTTGAGTCAACGGTAGAACCAGAAGTTGAAGTTAAAGCTGAGATTGAACCCACAATTTCTAATGCAATGATTGATGGTAAAAAAGTACAGAGAGTAAGCAAGCCAAAAGTTATTAACAAGAATATGTACAGACCAAATGAAGGTGGCATTTCATTGGGTGAACCCCATAGGAAACCGGAGATGGTATAAATGGCAAAGAAAAAACTTTTTAAGTTTAAGACTCGAACTACTAAACGATTTGAAGCGATGGAACAAAAGTTTAAATCGCAACAGATGTCGCTTGGTAGAAAACATGCCAAAAGTGTTAGAGATATGGAAACTAAGCATGCTGAAGTTCGGGAACTACTGCAGGTAACAAATGCTAACCTAATGTTACGACTACAAGATGATAATAGTAATGACTCAAATAACTATGAATCACATGCAGCTCAAGTTGAAGAAATTAGAGATATGTATGAGTCATCATCTAACATTGGTGGTGACTTAGTTAAGCGTATTGTTAATATTTCTGCAGCATTGAAGATACCCAATGGACTAGCATTAGAAGGTGGTGAAAATACACCAGAACGAAAGTACATAGAAAAGTTTCTTGAAGCTAATCAACTTAATGAAGGTGTGTGTACTGAACTTAGTAAGAGTGGTGAGAAAGAAGGTCAAGTTTTAACTCAATTGATTTGGGATGAAACTGATAATATGGTAAAGATGAAATTTCTACCATGGCTCACTTACAAATATAAAGTTATTCCAGTTGGTCTTAATAACATGACAGCACCATATGCTGTAGAATGGGAAGTTACTGATTATGCCCCTGGTCCTGGTGCATTATCTAATGATGAGATTGCATTTGTACCATTCAATATGAGAATGAATACTGATGGTACAATTGAAGGATTACCAACACTTGGTAATATTCTCATGCGGCTTGATGCAATTGGTAATGATCTATTAGATTGGCGTAGATCTAATAAACTTTACTCATGGCCAACTCCACATGTATCAATTGAAGACGCGGATGATGCAGCTATCCTTAGTGCGAAGATCATTGCTGAAGGTTGGACAACAGGACAAATGTTAATTACTCCAGGTAAGCTAACCATGGTTGTACCTGAGAATTTTTTTGAAACGATTAAATCATCTATTGAAGTGAACCTTCAAATTATATCTGGTGCAACTGGACTTTCCGTTGCGTGGTTAGGTTTCCCAGATTTGATGAGCAATCGTGCCGTATCTGATAGTATAGGTGAACCCCTCGAAATAGTTGCTGCCAATGATATTACAAAATGGAAGTCATTCTTCCAACAGATGTTTGACAATGTAATCAGAATAAGAAACACTCAATTAGGAACTTCAGGTTCCAAAGAACTGAAAGCTGGTATTGTGAAACCATTGTTAAAACCTATGTCTGATAGAATTTGGCAGCAATTAATTCGATTTTACTATCCAGCATCTGAGGCAAAACTGTTATCTCGTGAAGGTTTGATTAATTTAATTCCTGGCATGAATATACCAGAGGAATTAAAACGAATGCAGGCCCAAGAGAAAGAAGAAGCAAAGAAGCAAGCCGTAGAAGCAACTAAACTTCAGAAGAGCAGTGTGCCAAATTCTCGAGGTGACTCGGGCCAACAGGCTACTGGAAATCGAAATCAGAATCGAGAAAGGTCATAGTTTTATGGAATCAGAAATACCCCAGATGGTTGACCACTTTGCAATAATTATATCCGTAATTTTAGCCCACACGGCTGCAATACTTGGATTGTATGTATGGACATACAGTTCTAACAAAACACATACTACAGAAGTTGCATTACAGCTTGGTAAAATGTATGCATGTATAAATAAGCATATGCAAGAAGCACCAATTCATATAAGGGGCGAAGAAAAGTTTGTTACCATTGCAACATGTGAAGCTGTACATACTAATTTAAGAAATGATGTAACTGAAATAAAAGCTGATGTTAAAACATTAATTGCTTCTAGATTTAGTGGATAGTAAAAATAATGAGCGGACCACCAGTAAATTCTGTTAATGGTAAACAAGGCTGGGTTAACTTGGATGCAAGTGATATACCTGCAACTCCAGACCGGCTGTACATGACTCCCACTGAACGTCAACAGTTAACTAAAGTTGAATTTGAAACTCGCACATTATTCCAACATTCAGTAAATGCTAACATTCACTTGTCAGTTGAACAAGTCAAAGATATTGAGAAAAGTGCTGAACATCGTGAAGATGATGGGGTCCATTTAACATCAGAACAAAAAGAACGACTGCTTAAACTTAAACAAGGTATGGGTAGGCGTGGCCCACCTGGTCCAGCTGGAGCATCAGGTGTTATGGGTGCAACTGGCGGTGGTGCTAGTGCTCATACAGATTTAACAGACATGCCAGATATTAAAGCAATTAATGAAGACCATGACCCTCGATACCCAACTCGAACAGAATGGGATCAAAATGGTTTTCCCGATGCTGGTGATGTTGAGATTACTTGGTCAGATGCTGGCCCTGATAGAACATTTACTATATCACCAAAAGCACCAGCTACGTCATATGATTACTACATTAGGGGAATTAAGTATACGCAAGTTGCAGACTTAACAATTCAGATTGGAACTGGCATTGCTGGTAATTCTGGACTATGGGTTATATATATGAGTTCTGAAGCTACATTGTCTATAGCACAAAATCCAAGTGAGCATGAAATTGATGATGTGATAGAATTTACTGCTATCATAGCATATGTATATTGGAATAATACAACTAGCAGTGGTAGATTAATGTATGAACTTCATGGCATGAATATGTCTCCAGCTACACATCATTGGATTCATGATAATATTGGTGCAGTATATAAAGAAGGTATAGCATTAGATAGTTTTGATGATGTTGATGGTAATGGTGACCAAGATCGTGATGTTCAGTTTAGAATTAATGAGGGTGAAATCTATGATGAGGATATTGAGCTTGAACTACCCGTTGTAAATGTTGGTGACAACTTTGGATTATGGTATCTAGTTGGTGCAGCTCCTGGAGTTTGGACATGGGATGCAACTGTATTTCCGGGTAAACCTGCAGTTGCTGGTGATAATCGACTTACATATAATGACCCTATACTTGGTATACAAGTTGAAATTAATAATAAACAGTTTGGGCTTGTTCATGTATTTGCTACGAATATTACATCTGGTAGTAATGAAGATGCAGAGTTTATTCTCATTCAAGGTCAAGCTGATTATGCAAAGAAAAAAGATGCACGAGAGGGTGCAGAAAATGAGATTAATACTTTAATTTTTGGCTCATTACCATTACAAGAAGTTGTACCAATTGCAACTATTCTTTTACAGACTGATAATGGCTATGCAAATGGTATTAAGTCAAGAATAGTTACTACTGATGCTGGCGATGACTATGTTGACTGGCGAGGCAGTACACTAAAAGCAACAGGTGGGAGTGTTGCAGATCATGGGGCATTAGCAGGACTTAGTGATGATGACCATACTCAATACTCAAGAACAGATGGAACAAGAGTTATTGATTTAGCAAATTCATCATTAACTGTAGAACAAGTGGATATAAGCGGTTTTAATACATTCGTAGCTGAGCTTGTTTTTATGGATGCTGGGTTAAATAATACTGGTTCCATAAGATCATCAATGTACATTAGAGGTAAAGCTGGTGATGCTACGGCTACACTATTTCTATCACATCCATCTGTAATAGATGGTGCATTTAATATTCAGTATTTTTTAGCAACTAATATTGTTGCTTTTGGTGGCACAGTTGCTAAATTTACTTTTAATGCAGATATTGATGTAACTGGAGATATAATAGTATCAGGTGCTGTTGATGGAATTGCTGATCTTAATGGTAATGTAACTGCTAACAATGCAAAACTAACTAATGCAACTCATACTGGAGAAGTAACTGGATCAGGTGCATTAACTGCAGACAAAACAATCATTAGTAATCAAACTAATGTTAATGATGCCAGTGATGTTGCAGTTGGTGACTTTTTATTAATTGGTGATCTAAGTGATAGTAACAATCTTAAGAAAGCAACAATACAAAGTGTACTCAATCTTGCAGGAGTTGATGCTAGTCTTGATGTTGGTGCAATCATTTGGTGGCCTGGTAAAATTGGAACGATTCCAGTCAAGTACCTTATCTGTGATGGCACTAATACTTATCTACAAACAGGAGTAGGTTCTTACCCAGAATTGTTTGCAGTTGTAGCAGAGGACTTCGGAAGTTCTAGTCCTGGTACTACATTTGCAGTACCAAATTTAATAACAAAATTTGTCCAAGGTAAAGCAACATTACCCGGAACTACAGGTGGAGCAGCCACGCATTTACATTGCTTACCTGCTCATGGTCATGGTGATAATTTTACCGCAGAAACGTGTCTTGCTAAGTCTGGTTGTATTGCTTGTTTCTATGAAGCCAATATAGCATCAGGTTCTAAGAAGATTGCAATATATAATACTTGTAATTCTTGCCATGTACATGGTGCTGTAATAGAGGGAACAGTAACAAATGCACCTGCAGATAATGTTGATTCGAGAAGTAGTCTTCCACCATATATGGAATTGATACCATTAATAAGAGCAGTAGTTTAGGAGAGTAATATGCCAACAATAAAACAAGTAGAAGTACCAGATGGTAAAACATTAATACCAGTCTTTATCAGCACTGACAAATTGGTCATAGCAAGATCAACAATCATTGCATCAGTGTATGGTCCACCAACAGAATATGAAGGTACAGACTCAGAATGGATTCAACATCTGGTTAGGAAAGGTTTTAAAGATTTGTTTCGTAAATGTAAGGCAATAGAACAAACTAATGAGTTGGGAATTGAATAATGCAAGATGCTTTTGACCAAGATGTAACTATTTATATAATGACATATAATGATTCAGCGTCTCTCGTATCTTGTCTGAGAAGGCTAGCAATACAAAACCTTCATCCAAAAGTTGTGGTTGTAGATTATGGTAGTATTGATGGAACTGTTGAATTATTAGAGCAGCAAATTAAAGTTAATTACTATGGTTTCTCTATTCGTTTTGAGAAGATAAAGTTTGATGGTGGAAAAGCAAAAGCTAAAATTCATTTTAAAACAGAAGCCTGTAAAGAATGCACAACCAAGTACATGATGTTCCTTACTGCTGATATACTAATACCGAGATTTTCTATTGTACATTTGATTACGATGTTGGAGAAGAATGAAAAGATAGCAGTAGCTGGTTTAAAGTATAATGGAAAATGTGTAGATCATGTTCAGTTTGGTGCAACTGTTCTAAGATGCAGCATAGCAAAGAAAGTAAGTTGGAACCTTAAAAACCAATGTACGTGTAGAAATGCAAGAGACCTCATAAAAGGTTGGGGTTACCATCTTGTTGACCATCCAATACTAACTGCCATAAGAATAAAGGATATACTTGAATGGTAAGTAGATTAGCAATTATTCCAGTTAGTATGGATTCAAAACGACTACCTGGTAAACCATTAATGATGATTGATGGTAAGACAATCATTCAACGAGTCTACGAACAAGTTGATGGTTTGTTTGATAGGACAATCATCGTAACTGCTGATGATGAAGTTATCGACCATGTTATTAGTTTTGCAGAAGTCTTCGTTGCAACTGAAGCACACATCAATGGCAGTGAAGCTTGTGCTGAAGTTGCACGATTCTTTCCAGGCTTTGACATCATCATTAATGTCCAGGGGGATAAACCATTTGTGTCAAGACAAGCATTAGATATGTTGAAGTCATGGAATGGTAATACTGAGATGGCAACATTAGTATATCCTATATTAGATATTGACCAAGACAATCAGAATCGAGTTAAAGTAATTCTCATTGGAGATCAAGCTGTAGATTACAGCAGAGATAGAAGAATTACAGAATGGCAGTCTGGGGGAGTATATGCTTACACCAGAGCATTTCTACAAACATATTCTAAGCTATCACAAACAACACGAGAGCGAGAATTACACTTAGAACAGCTTAGAACTCTTGATAATAAATACCAAATTACTGCATTTAAAATTGACGAAAAGCTAATCAGCATTGATTGCCAGGCAGATCTTGATAATGCACAAAAGAAAATTCAGAAATAAATTGGGGATATGGCTGTGGAATATGAGAGATAGTGTTATACTTGTACATTATTGATAAGGTATTTTATAAGGAGCCTAACGATGGCAGTAAAAGGTGAAAACATACGAAACTATGGCAGAGCAACTGAAGAGCCCAACTCTGGGCATTTGGAAAGTGAAGCAAAAATGCCAAACAACTCCGAGATTAAACAAACTGGTAAAACGAGAATTCTAACACTTAAATCACCAGGGGTAACCACTCCACATAATTGAGGATAAACTATGAGTGACCTATATACACCACAAACACCGTGGATTCCAATTCGAGCTCTTGCTGCTGAAAATGAAGCAGCTGTGATTAATTGGGCAGGACCGCCAACAGGTTTAAATTACTTTGAACAACGTGCTAACTGTATTGATATACGTAGTAAGTTTGGTAGAAAGTTTGCTGGACTGTTGTTAGCATTCTATGGTGGTACAGTTGGACTTAATGATGTAGTCGGTGGAACTGATAAATTTGGTTTTGACTTATTGGCATATCGTGATGTAACTGGTAGAACTGATGGTAAAGACACAATCAATCCACCATTATTGATATGCACCGCCATTGACCAAGCTGCTGAAGTTGGCACATTAGAAATGACTCCAGATGGTGGAACAACTGTGACAAGCATGTGGACTTCCACTATTGCACTAACTAATAAAAATAAGTTATTCAACATAGCTACATTTGATAATGGGAATAACAGAGTCTGTATTGTAGCATTAGACTTCAGTGGTTGTCGATATTTGTTCCCACGAATAATGGGTGCTGATGGTGCAGTAGCTGGTGAAGCTCCGGGTGTTGGAATTGTTGCTGCAGCTTTTTAAGGAATTTTAAATAATGAGTAGATATGACTTTGCAAGCAGATCTGTTGGTTCAGATATTACAGCAGCAAGTAGTGACCTTAATGCTGTGCTAACAAAAATGGATAGTGATGCAGCTTACTTAAAGGCTAAGATAGACAGTGATGTAGTCCACCAGTATACAAAAATGGATAGTGATGTTGTTGGAATTGAAGTACACGTAACTGAAGAGAATGCGCCGTAATAATGATTAAAATTATACCGCCTAGAATAGTTAGAGATGAACCTGAATATATTCAAAGAGCTTATATTCGGGAATTCCAACGCCTGCAAGAACAGACTGATGATTTCATGACTGCGAAGCATGGTGCTGATTTACTTCTAACCCAAATGAAACACTCAATAAAGGTTAAGCATAGAAAAGCAATCCAATACCAGAAATCATTGACAGTCTCTATCTCAGCCCATATCAGTGAGATGAGTGCTGCACAATGTTTACCAGCAGATCTGCTTGCTCGAATCAAATCAACTGACCCACATCCATACTTTGTTGTGTATGATGTTGGTGGTGAGGGTGTTTCTGATGGTAGAGTTGACCGTAAGAAAGAACGTAAAATTTGGTCATTCAGTGCTATCAAACAGTTAGCAAAGCAACTGATGGGTGCTGGTATTATCGAAGGACATAATAACTTAAATGAAGATACAAAACCAAAGTATGGTAAAATCATACATACATTTACTAAGAAGATTAGAGACTCACTACATGCAATTGGTGTGGCACATATTACAGATCCGGCTACGATTGAGAAGGTTAAGTCTGGTAAGCTTGATGTGTGTTCTGTTGAAGGTGATGTTCTGTTAGCTCGAGATCGTGGCTCTGATGCTAACTGGTTTATAAGATCTGTTGATGAAATTAAAAATCTTGCACTAGGACATTCATCTGTGAGTAATCCTGGCTTTAATGGTGCAGGTGTATTGGCAACTATACAAGAAATGAATAAGAATATTGAAGGAGAGAATTAAAATGGAAAAACGTGATTTAGAGTTTAGGAAAGTATCAATTCGTGAAGATGATGGTGGTGGAGATGGCGGTGGTGGTGGCACTGAGTTATCAATCATTGACATTAAAGCTGCAATTGCTGAGCAGGGTATACCAATTTCTGAGTTATACAATAAGCAAGATTTAGCTTCAAACCGTAATGTTGTTAGTTTGATTCATGAGGCTGAAGTTAAACTGAAAACAAACTTAGAAAAAGAGATTATCATTCTTAAAGGTAAGAATGTATCATTGCAGAAGTTTAGGGATAAAACTGATACAGTAACATTGGTTGTAAACTCACCAGAGTTGACAGACAAGGGACCACGAGTTATTGAGTATATCAAAGCAAGACTTGGTACTGGACGTGGTGTTGATCTAGCTGGTGATTTAACTGATGCTCAACGTCAGGATAAAGTAAATGAAGCAATAACAGAAGAATTAAAATTAATTGAAGACCAAGGAATTACATTCAAAACTGCTGATGACACTAAAGAAGAGTTTGATGATGAGTTTGCAGATCAGACCATAAAAGATGATATGTCTGATCCGAAGAATAATTCTTTGATTCCAAGATAAACATAGCAACAGCAATGTTGATATTAGCGACAGCTAAAAATAAATGTGTAAGCGACAGCTAAATTAGAATGTTATATCTTATTTAGGAGATATATATAATGGGTAATATCGGAACTCTTAGCACAACTACTGGATCAGATATGGTTGGTCTGCGTTGTCCTGTTGGAGAAACTAAAGTATTGGAAATTTCAGATGTGGCTGGCTTTACTGCTGGCTCAATTCAAGCAATCAGTGATTGTTTGGTTCTGCCTCTTGATACTGTTACAAGTGGTATTAGTATTGCAGCATATGAAGCTCCACGAGTACAGTTATCAGTTTTGCCTGCGTCAGCTTTGATTGCTGGCGATAAATTGGCTTGGCGTCAAACTGAGGCAATTTTTGAATCTGGTGAATCTCAAGTTAAGACCACTGCAATTGCACTTGAAACTAAAGCTGCTGGAATTTCCACAGTAATGTGCCATTTTAATGGTTACGGTTTTGAAGATACTGACAATACGAGTGATGCTCTCTTCATTGTATAGCACACTTAGTACCTTGTGGTATTAATGAAATCAGAATTATAACTTTTATTAGGAGTTTAATAAATTATGAATGGTAAAATTTTCTCTGACTATAGTCGGATAAGACTTGACTCGAAGAAAGGGCGTAACGCTTTTATTGGTGCGATTCAGCATCACTATAATCAAAGTTCTGTTGCGGCTGACATGCTTCGTAAAGCGGGAATCCGAGAATTCACATCTGCTGCGAATTTTCCAGATTCAGTACTAGAAATTGTTGACAAGTTTCATATTGATGTTGCAGAACTGGACACTGCATATGAAGCTGCATTTGATGTCCTTGATTTGACGAGCACTAAAACGTCTAGCTTTACTGTTAGAAGTGCTCAGTCTGGTTTAACCTTTGGCCGTGTTCGTGATGGTCAAAAAGCCAAGATTTATGCCATCTCTGGTGGTGAAATTACCGTTGGGTTGAACCTCTACGGTGGTGGTCTTGACTGGATGAAGACATGGTTTGATGATGGCGAATGGTGGACCATCGAAGACAATGCTCTTGAGTTCAGACGTAAATGGTATGAGGAAAAAGCTGTTCTGTTTTATGACATGATTCAGTCTTTGACCAATACTGCTGCATTTAATGTTCCTTATGATGCTATTGGTACAACTCAGTTAGAGACCGATAGGAACACTATCAGTCTCGGTGCAACTGAGCTGGTTAACTCACTTCGTGATTCCGGTTTTGGCGTGACTGCTGGTACGCCAATGGTAATGTACTGTCCCATGGTTAATAAAGGCCGTGTAGAGCAGGCATTGAATGTTGGTAGAGCACAGGGTACAGCGTATCTTGGTGGCGTAACTGTTAACTATAACATTACTCCATACTTTACATCGTATATTGACTGGGCAACTGCTGGTGCAGCTACTGGTGGATCTACATGGGTTGGTGATTCAGGCGAAACAATTCCTCTGGGTTATCTCTGTGTACCTGGCCGAAAGAATAAGATTGGTAATAGAATGGATCTCACGCTTATGGCTGAGACTGATATTCTTTCGTTTGCTGAAACTGTTGTTGGTTGGGGCCGTTATGGAGCTTACCTCAATGAGGCACAGTGGCGTAGAGTATCATCTGTTGCATAGTTCATCTTAGTGTAGATGTGTGTTACTGGGGAAGTGGTTGTTCCTTTCCACTTCCCCATATTTTTGTATAAGAGAAAGAGAGACCATATATGAAAGTAGTCCACTTCGCGGTATTTGGACCAGGAAGGTCTGGTCAATATGCCACTGTAAAAGATTTGATTATTGCAGAAAGGTCAGTCGGAATCGATGCTCAGTTAGTTGACTGTAATGCTTGTCAAACTTGTAAACAATCAAAAGTTATAGTTGGGTCAACCGATGGACCAATCAAAACAGTTGGTTTAGAAGAAGCCAAAACTGCTGATATTTTAGTTAGACATTCTTTGATTCCACATGAGATAGAGCAATTGGGTATTCCCATGGTATTATGTTTACATGGACGACCGGAAAACTCATTTCTATTAGAAAAATATAAAACAGTTCCAGTTTATTCATTCTTAGAACAAGTTGCTAATGATGATAGGTACAAAGCATTTGTAACATTCTGGCAAGAATACATGTTTCATTTTAGTAAGCTGCTTCCAAAGAAACAAGTATACTATGTACCCTCAATGGTAAACTTAAATGAGTACTCACCCATAGGCAAAACATTTAATCTTGGTAAAAAATCAGGTGCACCTAATATTTTAATTGCAGATATATGGCGTGAAGATACAACACCATTTAATGTACTTTTTAGTGCAGTAAAGTTTAGGGAGGAATATTGTCCTGGAGCAAAGATTCATATCTTTGGAATGGACAGTTCAAAAAAGAATAGAGCTAGTGATATTGTTACAAGACGACTGCAACTCACTGGAGCACTTGGTGAGGTATTTACATTGTCACCGGATATGCCCGAAAGGTATAGAGCTGGAGATATTCTAGTAACTCCACATGTGATAGCAACTAGAGTTGTACGTGAAGCATTAGCAAGTGGATTACCAATAGTTGCCGGTACTGGAAATAAGTATACACAGTGGACTGCAAACCCGATGGATATTTCTGGATTTGCCGCGGAGATAAATAGCTGTTGGAATTATATTAAACATCAACCGGATGTTGCGATTAATGAAGCACGAGAATTAGCCGAGAAAGAATTTAATTTGCAGCAAGCTGGTGAGGCTATGAAAAAAGTATTTGAGTCAGTTTTAGAAAATCAAACTATTGAGTTACAAGAGCTCAATGAATTAGATGAAGATATTACATTTATGTTTGCTGCATATGGTGATAAGTTTATGCCCAATGTGTTTGCACTATTACAAAGTATTGATGAGACATACAATGGAAAAGCAAAGATTATTTTTGGTTACTATGATGTTAGTGATGAAATAATCTTTCAGATTCAACAGGTATTACCTGGGGTAATCATTGAAGGGTTAAAGTTCCCAGAAACCGAAGACAATGATGAAGAGTTTAAGACTGCCGCAAAATCTATCATGTGGAATGCATTATTACATAAGCATCCTGAAGTAGATAAGGTAGTTATGATGGATGCTGATATGTTAGTTGTGAAGAAACTTGGAAAATTCTTTAAAGAAGATTTTGATATTGGTTATACATATAAGCTTCCAAATGATGAGAATCCACATTGGCCATTAAATGCTGGTATCATGCTTGCACGAAATACCGAGAATACAAAAAAGTTTTTAAATCTTTGGGCCAAAACAACTATGAACATGCAGAAAAGTAAATTGCATAAACGAGATGGTTACTTGCTATGGGGTGGTGGAGATCAAGTATCATTAGGGAATTTGCTTGGCACAAGAAATTTAAAACATTATGCTGGTGTTATGAAGTTAAATGATATTACACTTCGTGGTTTTCCATGTAAACTATTTAATGAATCAAGATGTATTGAACCAAATATTGACACTCATGTTTTGCATTATAAAAGTAAGTCATGGCAAAACCTATTAAAAACTGGCGAGTACTCAGCACGTAGACCAAAAATGTTATGTACAACAATGGCTAACATATACAAGAATACTTTAAAGCGATGGGTTGACCGGGCAAGTATTGCATTAGATCAGTTTAAATGGACTCCAGAATTTGAATTGGATTATTGGACACAACATGACAATGAGACATACCTAAATGATATAGAAAGACTGCATAAAGTTTTTGATATTGATAGTGCAACTAAAAAATCATTAGTCTTGCAAGACCCGGGTATTGTCTTGGAAGTTGGCGGTGGAAAAATGGGTGGTGAACTTCAGTTTTACAAGCACGGAAAACGCAGAATCCTATTTGATAAACTTGCTGACACGTTCAAAGAGATGGGTAACGTACCTGATGATGTTGAGTGTATCACAGGTGACTTTGACAACATCCCATTGCCAGATGATAGTGTTGATGTCATTTTTGCATGGGAGGTATTAGATCATGCAATATCGAAAGAACATTATACCAATGGTCAAAAAGAATTAACCAGAGTATTAAAACCAGATGGTATCTTATTCTTCAATCATCCGCTTAGAAAATTTCCAACACTTGGTCATAATGTTGTTGTTGATGAGCAAGAAATTTTACATGGTTTTAAAGAGCTTGAGATTTTGTTTAATAAACCTATTGCTAATGCTAAGGGTCACCTTGAGTATTGTTTAATTGGTAGAAAGAGTTCAAAAACTACTATGAATCTTGAAACTATAGAACATTTTCTTAAACTAGGGACTGGTATTAAACTAACATCTACAAGATATGAGCCTGTGGTTTTGTCACATGTACTTGAGGTTGATATTGGAAGATTAAGTTGTCAAAATATTCCAGTAAGCTTTGAGAAATATAAAACTGCATATGGAGACACAGATTTAAAAGACTGGTTTTCTTTAGAAAATAGTATTCACTGTAAGTTTTTAGATGCTTTGAAACATGGACAAGCTTTAAAAGAATCAAAGTATTTTAAATTTCAAATGCTTTTAAATAATGATAATGAACAACTGGTTCTAGCAAAATGTAAAAAGTTTCTTAATCTTGCTAAAGACATTATGGAAAGTCAAGTTAATCTGCTGCCAATTGTTTACAAGTGTGACGATCCAAATTATGAGTATGAAGTTTATGATGGTCATCATCGACTTGCATGTTGTATAGCAATGGGTATGAAAACAATGAAACTAGGTGTGCTTGAAAGTAGGCCAATACTAAAGGGAAAACATGAGCCAATTACTAAATAGTCTTTTTGATGTTCACACTGATGACACTATACTAATCATTGCTGCTGGTAATGAGTCAAAGAAACAGCTTGATAAGATACATGAGTTTATAGATTTGAATAATGTAGTAACGATTGGCATTAATAAAATGACCCATTTGTACGACCCAGACTATCACCTATGGACTAACAATCAAAGGCTTAATGACCAAGGTGACTGTATTACTGGCAATTCAAAGATGCTTTTTGGCTGTGGTCTTCAACATGCCATCATTGACAAGTGGTGGAATGGACTATACTATGAGGTTAAGTATTTCGACAAACCAAACTTCCAGTTTAAATTCATGAGCAATGCTTTGTATGGATATTTTAGAACAGCAGGAAATCTAGCAATTGCTATTGCAGACTTGATGGGAGCTCGAAAGATTTACATTGCTGGGATGGATGGTTTTACACTGCATAAAAAATGTGATATTGAAGGGGGAACCAAAACTCAACATTGTTATGGTATTGGGCATACCGATGATTATACATGGGAAGATTCGATTAAAAAAGATCGAGAGATTTATAATGCACTAAAGTCAATAGCAGAGAAAGTAGAGTTTAAAATTATTACTGAAACTAAGTATGAAAAATTTTATGATAGTTCTATACTAAGGAAATAATATGACAAACAAAAACTATGATAATTATGAGAAGTGGAATGATCATGAAATTGGCAAGGTAGGGTTTATTAATGCAACTAAAGATTCTGTAGCTAAAGAGATGTTTGTAAACTTTATACTTGATAATAATATTAAATCAGTATTAGAGGTTGGTCCAGGTGAATTGATTGAGTATCAAAAATTAATTGCCAAGCGACCAATTGATTATACTATTGTTGATGTCTCAGATGTATTCTTGGATAATGCTAAAGAAAAATTTCCAAAGATATTATGTATTAAAAGTTCAATGGATGAACTAAACTATCTTGCTAAAACATTTGAGCTAACATATTGTGATAGCGTGCTGGAGCATTCACCCAATATACATTTAACACTTAGGGGTATGATTAAAGCTTCGAAGTATTTTTACTTTACTATGTTTAAATGGAAATATTCTGGTGACAATGGAAGAATATGGAGAAGAAAAACAACTACTGGAAATCCATATTGGAGCACTATCTACAATATCTATTCGATAATTAAAACTATTGAACTGTATGGTAAGATTAAAATAATCAAAGTGTACCGCGCTGAATCACAAAGCTTAATGTCATTTGACAAATACAAGGAATCTTTAAATTCTGATAAATCAACTAGGGGTGATAGGTTAATAATCATTGGAACTCAACATGAATAAACCATATCTTACTATAGTAATGTCTGGAAGAAATGATAACTTTGGCAAGAATTTTGTAAGCAGGTTTCAAACTACTATTGATATGTTAGCTTCCTCATCATCAATGAATAATTTAAGTTTAGAACTTATTATTGTTGAATGGAATCCATCTCCAGATGCTCCAAAGTTATGTGATGTATTAACCATTCCACCATTTTTAAAATCAAAAGTAAGAATAATTACAGTTGACCAAGATGTCCATAAACAGATTATACCTACAGTGTTTGATGCATTGAATGCTAAAGAAATTGATTTCTATCCAGCTATTGCACAGAATGTTGGAATGAGAAATGCCCATGGTAGGTTTATCTTATCAACAAATGCAGATATTATTTTTAGTCAACCATTGATGGCATTTTTAGGTCAGCAACAACTTAAGGATAACTTATTTTATCGAGCTTATCGATTTGATATGGTCGAAATGATACCATTAAGTTTAGACACAACTGAAACCTTAAAGTTCTGTAAAGATAACTCAACTCGTAGAGGTAATATAGTTAGTCCATATATATTACATAAGAAAGCAGCGGGTGATTTTGTCTTGGCCTCACAACAAGTATTCTCAACAACACGTGGCTACCCAGAAATACGATCTGATGGATTTAAAACTGAAGGTAAATTTTTAGAAAGATTAAATGTTAATTTTAAGCAGCATATTCTTGATGGACCATTAAATTTTTATCATCAACTACATAAGAATAGATTTCTTTATAGTGGTTATGATACATATGGGAATATGAGAAAATTTAAAAAGGAAAAAGTTATAAATAAACTAATTAAACCCAGAATAATGTGTAATATTACTATGAAATTTACCCATGAAAATGGTAGTGACTGGGGTTTAACAAACTATAATCTAAAGGAAGTGGTGTTATGAACCAGCAAATTAATCTTATTGATGTAGGTTTTGCAGGTGGACTTTCTAAACCATGGTCTGACAATACAAACTTAATAAGCAATTTACTTGCATTTGAACCACGAATGAAAGAAGTTAATCTTCCACACATATGTATAAAAAATGTAGCAGTGTTTGATACTCCTGGTCCACGACCTTTTTATATTTACAAAAAAGAAAGATGCTCATCGCTATTTCAAATTGCTGAAAACGCAAACGAGATCCTCAATGATAATTCTGATTTAGGTAGGTTTGATTTGAAAGAAATCAAGGAGATTCAATGTGAAAGATTAGACACTATCATTGATGGTATGGGTATTGATTTTGATGTTCTTAAAATTGATGCACAAGGCGCTGACTTGAACATAATAAAAAGTATGGGGAGGCACCTTCCAAACCTTCTTGGAATTCACACCGAGCAACATTTAAAACCACTATACAAAAACATTGCACTGCTTAAAGACACAGACCAGTACTTAGCTAAGTATGGATTTGTACGAATTGCCAGACTACGTCAAAAATTCTCACCTGTCTTCAATAATTATCTGTACTTAAAACTTCATCCAACCAAAATGGGAAAGTTTCATACCATTTACTCATTGTACACATCAAAAAATCCACTAATTAAAAATATCATTTAGGAGAAGATTATGAATAAGTACATTGGTATTATTCCAGCACGATATGGGTCAACAAGATTTGAGGGAAAACCATTATGTGACATTAAAGGCAAGCCCATGATTCAGTGGGTTTATGAGTCTGCAATGAAATGGGATAAGTGGAAGGCTGTATATGTTGCTACCGATAGTCAGAAGATTCATCAAGCATGTTCTGAATTGGGAATTGATTGTATTATGACTAGTGAACTTCATTCTGATTGTCTTGATAGAGCAGCTGAAGTTGTGAAAATTTTAGAGTCAGATGGTCGTGGTTGTGAGAAGTACATTGTCATCCAGGGTGATGAGCCATTGTTTAATGTGGAAACTCTTAATGTAGATCTATCACCATCAATAGTAAACTTCTATACTGAGTCGATAGATGATATGTATGAAGTTAATTCTGTTAAAGTTACATTGTCTCAGAACCAACGTGCATTGTACTACTCACGATACTCAATACCTTATCATGGCAATTATACAAAACGCGGTAACCCAAAGAAAATCATTTATAAACAAATAGGTGTGTATATGTTCACGGGTGAGATGCTGAGATTATACAATGCACTTCAACCAACATACCTAGAGAACATGGAGGGTATTGGATTAAACCGTTTAATTGAAAATGATGTAGATGTCTTTATGAGATACACTCCACATGATAGCAGAAGTGTTGATACACCATCGGACCGAGATCGTATCATTGAAATCTTAGAGGAACAAGAAAATGGTTAAGAAAGTTTTAATTACAACATATCCATTTGGTATGAATGATAAGCAGCCAATAGATTTATTGAAAGCTGCAGGATATGATGTATACTATAATCCATATGCAAGAAAATTAACTCAAGTTGAGTTGATTGATATTATGTTGGCAATAAATCCAGATGCTATTATTGCTGGCACTGAAAAGTATAAAGCTCATTTCTTTATGGATGTACCAAACCTTAAATGTATTTCTCGTGTTGGTGTTGGACTCGATGGAATTCCCTTCCAAGCCTGCAATGATAAAAACATTAAAGTGGCATACACACCTGAAGCTCCAGCTGATAGTGTTGCAGAATTAACAATTGGTTTGATACTGAGTTTGCTTCGTGGCATTCATACATCCAATACTGACATGCACTCAGGGTGCTGGGGTAGAGTGCTTGGTAAACTTGTAAAAGATGTTACAATTGGTGTTATGGGTATGGGGCGTATTGGCTCACGGGTTGCAACTAAACTCTTGGGACTTACACCTAATATAATGTACACAGACCCAAATGTTAAAGATAAAACTATAGAAGGGTTTAATATTTTAAAAGTATCAGAAAATGAATTGCTAAAAGAATGTGACTTACTAACGATACACATTCCATTGAATCAAAAGAACTACCATTGTATTGACTACAAACAATTGGGTATGATGAAGCATGGTGCATTCATTGTAAATACAGCACGTGGGGCAATCATTCAAGAGCTAGCATTACTATCGTCATTAGAAAACCAACATCTTGGTGGTGCAGCAATTGACGTATTTGAGAATGAACCATATAATGGACAATTAAAAGATTTTGATAATGTTATCTTGACATCTCATATGGCAAGTATGACATCATCTGGTAGAAGTAGAATGGAAATAGAAGCTACAGAAAACTGTATCGCTATGCTAAATGGTAAAACACCAAAAGACATTGTAACACAGGAGATTATAAATGAACTCACATGAATGGAAAAATCAATGGAATCCATTTAATAGTGCCAAAGTATTAATGTGGCGTGAATGGTTAGAGGGTATTGCAAACCAGAATTTTTTACCACCTGTGACTGTTGATACTGATCCAACTAATAAATGTAATTTTGATTGCCCATGGTGTAATGCTCTTGACTATATGGGTGGAGAGCGAAAAGATATTTCTCGACATCAACTATTTAATCTTGCAGATTTTTATGCAGAGTGGGGTGTGCACTCAACATGTGTTGCTGGTGGTGGTGAACCATTAATGAACAAAGCAACACCAGATTTTTTATTGAAGCTAAAAGAAAATAACCTTGAAGCAGGTCTAATTACAAATGGCTCATTAGTGACAAGTGGCATTGCTGATATTATTAGCAAGACATGCCGGTGGGTTGGATTTTCAATGGATGCTGGCACTTCTGATACTTACATGAAAGCAAAGGGAATTAACAATCCCAAAATGTTTGATGAAGTTTTAAATAACTTTGAATTGATTGCTAGTGCTATCAAACGTAATGATAGTAATTGTGACCTATGTTATAAGTATTTGCTACATCCCCTAAATGCAAATGAAATTTTAACGGCCGCTAAGATTGCAAAACAAGTTGGAGTAAAAGATTTTCATCTGCGACCAGTTGGCTGGGATAATTTAACAAAGACAAAATTAACAGAGCGGGGTGACTTTGAATCTCTTCTTGAAACGATTGATAATCAGATTGAAGAGGCAATGAAATTAGAAGATGAAAACTTTAGGTTCTTTGGCATTAGACATAAGTTCACACCAACCTTTGAACGGAAAGTAAATTTTTCAAGGTGTTGGGCTGCACCATTAATTCTAACATTTGGAGCTGATGGCAACTGTCATTTATGCTTTGATATTCGTGGCAGAAAAGATTTAATATTATGTCAACATGACCCAGACCCCCATGAGGTTTTAAAACACTGGAACACAGATAGACATAAACAGATGCTCAAAAATATTAATATTCAGAAATGTCCACGATGTACCTTTGGACCATACAATGAAGTCATTGAGCAAGTGTTTATGAAAGATTCAATGTGTAGATTTTTTCCATAGGAGCAATCATGAAAATAGGAATCATTGGATATACAGGTTTTGTTGGCAAGACTGTGTTTAACTGGTTAAAGCATAGTCACACGGTTATTGGAATAGGTCATGATGTACCAGATGATAATGAGTTTGATGTTGTAGTTAATTGTGGTGGAGTATCACTAAAGTACTTAACAAATGTCCAACCTGGACCGGCGATGTTTACTGAAGCGGTTATACTACGCTTAATTAAAGAGTTAAAATTTAATAAGCTAATTCATGTCTCAACTATTAATGCAGGTGACACATCACAGTATGGCCAAATTAAGCAGTTAACTATAGACTGCATTCTGAAGGCATATCCAAATTCTTACATTTTAAAACCCGCGGGATTAATTGGGCCAGGATTAAAGAAGAATGTAGTTTATGATATTTGTAAAAGTTTATATGTCTATAATGATTTACTTTCAGAATATAACTTTATAACAACTCATGCTTTAGCTATGATAATTACAAAACTGATTGATGATGATACTGTGAAGTATAAAGTGATTAATGTTGGAGCAAGTGAGCCAATCTCAGTAGATGCAATAAGTAAGCTATTTGATAAACCAATTGAAAATCATGGTGATATACATGAAGAGTACCATGTTGATATTGAAAAACTATTAACATTTTTTACTCCAAGAACAAGTTATGAATATTTAGATGAGTACAAACAAAATGAGTTATAGGAATAAAAATATAAAGGTGGTATTAGTTAGCCCATCTCAAAAGTTTTTAATGTCACCATTAGCATCTGAACCATTGGGTTTGATGTACATCGAAGGTGTTCTAGTTCAGATGGGTATTACAGTTGAGATGGTTGATATGACCATTGATGCTGTCTTACCCCAAGCTGATATATACGGGTTCTATGCATCGACAATTCATATTAAGCAAGTAATCAAATATGCACAACAAGTTAGTCCATCATATACTATTCTTGGTGGACCTCATGCCAGTGCTTTACCAAAAGAATCACTCAATTCATTTGATGCAGTCATTGTAGGCCCGGGTGAAACTGCAATTAAAAATGTGATTGATGATTACTGTAGCACTAGAAGTGGTGGAGTATTTTATGCTGACCATAGTGACATAAATAATATCCCAATACCACCCCGTAACATTCTTAATCGAATACCATATGATGTGTGCAATATGGGGACTAGGTCTAGTTCAATTATTACTTCCCGTGGTTGCCCATACAAATGTTCATTCTGTGCATCAAATACTATATGGGGTAGGAAAGTACAATTTAGAAGTATTGCAAATGTGGTAAAAGAAATTAACTATCTTAAAAATGAATTTGGTATTAATCACTTTAAATTTGTAGATGATATATTTACTTTAAATAAATCTAGGTTTAAAGATTTTGCAGATATTCTCAGTCAATTGGATATTTCCTGGACTTGTAATACTAGAGTTGATGCCATTACTGATGAAGTTTTAAATCAGTTAATTAAAAGTCACTGCTCTACTGTTGATTTAGGAGTTGAGTCGGTAAGTGATATTACATTAAAAAAGATACAAAAAAATCAAACCGTAGAAATGGCAAAACTTGCAATCAAAAAAATTAAAAGCTATGGAATAAAAGTTAAGCTATATTTAATTTATGGTTTACCATTTGAGACTAAGTCAATCGTTCAACAAACAATGGATTTTATCTTTGAAACTAAACCAGATTATGTAAGCTTATTTACATTAGTTCCATACCCTGGAACTGACATTTGGTTAAATCCAAAAAAGTATAACATAAGTCAAATTGATGTTGACTTCGGTAGATACCAACACTCAGTTGGTAATATTGATGAAGAGTTAGATTGGTTGCCTAACATGGAATATTTTGATAGGACCAAAGAACAGTTAAGATCTGAAAGAAATAAACTTAAACAATTTGTATTGAAATGGAATAGACATGAACTTACTTAAAGATAAATTGAATAGTAATGAAGTAGCACGTGGAGGTTGGGTACAACTTGCACATCCAGGTATAGTAGAAATATTTGGTAATGCTGGATTTGACTGGATATGCTTAGATCTACAACATGGTGTGTTTAATAAGGAAACACTAGTTAACCTTATCCCAATCATTGAAAAGTATTATATGACACCTGTTGTAAGACTCCCATCAAAATCACTTACACACATATCACATTACTTGGATATGGGGTTCAAAGGTATTATCGTGCCAGATATACAAACTGCAGAAGAAGCCCAAGCTATTGTTGACGCACTCAGACTACCACCAGTTGGTAAACGTAGCTTTGGTTACTGTCGTAATAATCACTATGGTCAATACTTTGAAGACTGGTGTGAACATAGCACTGAGTCTACTGCTATCATTATGCAGATTGAACATGTTGATGCTTTGAATAATTTAGATGCAATTCTCAGAATAGATGGTGTAGATGCTACATTCATCGGACCACTAGATTTACGTGGGTCTATTGATATTAACATGGATCCACTATTATTTAAGAAAATGATTGACAGATACTTAGATGTCTGCCATGAACATAGTAAACCACCGGGTATGCATATAGTTGATGTGTCTGAGCAGAGCATTATTAATGCAGTCCGTGAGGGGTATAAAATGTTAGCACTGGGAACTGACACAATATTTTTAAGAGAGATGGCTAGAAAGGTTATGGAATATGGAACTTGAATATCCACAGAATTTATTCAGATCTCACATTAAAAAGTTCATGAATAAAGTTTTACCAAGCCCACGCCCAGCTCGTGGCATACTCAATAGTGAGGGGTTTGCGTTTTGTGCATTTGCTGAATTCCAAGGTGTTGATATGGTTATTGAGTCTGGTATTTGTAATGGAGGTTCACTTACAATATGGGCAAAACATTTTAGAGATCAAGATATTCCAATTGTTGGGATTGATCTTGATGTTAAGAGTGCTCCAGCAATCCACACAAGTATTTACCCAAATGTAACCATCCTAGCTGGTGATAGTCGAAAGATTATTCCAGAAATGATTGACCAGTTTCCAGAGAAACGTATTGGTATATTTATTGATGGTCCTAAATCACACAAGGCATTGGCTTTAGCTGGTCAATGTTATGGAAAACCAAATGTAGTATTGATTGGTATTCATGATCTTTATGCTAAGTATAATCATGAGGCAGAAAATAGTGCTAGAACTGAGTTTGATAAACTGGGTAAAGAATCAGTTAATGTATGTAAAACTTTCTGTACTGATGATGATAGTTTTATTGCAGATTATATGTGGTTAGATAATGAAGATGGTATTGATTATCTACGGCCTGATAAGTATTCTAAATATGGACCAACAATAGGAGTAATACTACGCCCATGAAATTAGCAATTATATACAATGAAGATGACCACAAGTTACGACAAGCGTCCTATTCGCAAACATATCGACACATGTTCGATGCATTGATAAAGTCGCCTAGGGTGACTGCTATACAACATATAACATATGATACAAATGCGAACGACATCGATGCAGACTGTATTATTATATATGATACACACAGTTCTCATCAAATAAAAATCGATGGGTTGTCTCATCATGATGCAGTTAAGTATACTTATTTCAATGATCCACACCAAGAAGAAATGCGTGGTAGGTATGCTGATGGTACATCTGTTTTTAAGCTCGGAGCTGAGGAAAGAGTTAAACGAGCATTGTCTCGTGGTGTTGATTATATCATTTGCCCATATACAGATGGTTATAATCAATTCATTGCTCCGGAAGTTAAAGCACAAGGTGGTAACCCAGAAGATATGTTAGTATGGTTTCCAGTTGCACCGAAACGCCAACGATTCAATGATACAAAACTGGTAGACCGTAGAGCAGCAGTATTAGGCACTGGTCATCTATGGGCTGGTAGAGATGGATTTAGGCCATACAAGTTTAGAGCATGGGCGTACAGCCAACGTGGTATTGAGTATGTCAAACATTGTCTGTCAGACAATAGAATACCCCAAGGAAATTCGTTTATCAGTTTTATTGCTCAATGGGCTGGTGCATTTGCATTGACTGATAATTATGTTGTACCAAAGTATTTGGAGATTCCATTAGCAGGATGTGTCTGCTTTGCTCAGCGTCATGTTGACTATGATAATATGGGATTCGTAGATGGTGTAAACTATGTAATGGTTAACAAAGAAAACTTCCAACATAAAGTAACAGACTTCATGCACAATGTTAAAGAGTATCAGCAAATTGCTAATGCAGGACAACAATTGATTGAACAAAATTTTACAGCTACACATTTTGCTGAATTTATTTATAATCATTATGAATTGACATTAAGTAAAAAAGGTAAATAATATGATTACATTTGGTAATGGTGGCGATGTCGCCGATGCATTTGAAGATATGAAAAGACCACTATGTGAAGACACATTGGTTCAAATTGCAGAACTTGGTGAGCAATTAGCAAAGCAAGGCTTATCACCTGAGCTGCTAGTCTTTGCTGGTAAGTGTAGAATATGCAGTTTTGTACAGAATATTATTATACCAGCTGATGCTTATGATCTTGACAATTTAGAATGTGCTAACTGTGGCAATATGACAATGCAAGAAATAGAAGAAGATGAGGAGGAACTAGAAGAATGGCAGCTGTAGCAACACCAAGTGAAATTCAGATAATTCTTAGACTTACAACTGAGTACCAGTTTATTTCAGATATGATACCCATTGCTCAAGATACATGCGATAGATATTTTGGAACTGATTTTGATGGATCATATCCAGTAGCATTAAAACGACCAGTTGCTACAATGATTCAGTTGATGATGGAAAATCCTGGAATGGTATGGCGTAAAGAAGTCGGAGATGATGAAACTGAATATCGAACTAATGTAACACTGGATAGTATCTTTGCTGGACTAGATGATTTAATTGCAAATGATAGTTCTAGTGGAATTCAAGTAATTAACTTAAGAAGCATCAATGCAGATTTGGGGTATTAATATGGCAAAATCAGATAGAGACTTTGAAATTGAACAAGCTGCTTCTACACTAACACAAGCTGCTGTAATCAAGAAAAATAAAGGATTACATAAAGCTGCTATCAATTTTATTAAGACAAAAACAGAAAATAGAACAGTTAGTTATTAACGGAAACTAATATGCACTATCCAGATAAACTACGAGTGAGACGTAAGACTGTTGTTCCAGATGGCCAAGGTGGTCAGACTGAAACATGGGCAACAGCCATCTCAGATATCAGTTGTTATGTTCGTAGACTTGAAGGTGAAGAACGTGTACTTAATGAGAAGTTATCAAAGTATACTTCTAATAAACTTTATGCCGAACTACATAGATATGGCATGACAAGTGACATTACTATATCTGATGTCTTATGGGTAACACCATTGAATGCTACACTAAGCGATGTGTATGATGTAGAAAGTGTTTATCATCGTAGAGTTCTTGGTGCAGGAACTCCAGCTCAAATTGAAGTTATATTGTTTGTGAGGGATTAACAATGCCAGTACCTGGAAGTCATAGAGTTGAGTTTGAAATGCTCATCAATAAACGAATCAAAACTAAGCTTAAGAAAGTTGGTGCGCTTGTAGTAAAGCGTGCCAAACAATTAGTTCCAGTTAAGACTGGTCGATTGAAACGAAGTATTCATGCAGAGGTACATGAATCAAGTGTTGAGATAATTGCTGATGCTCCAAAAAATGGTGCCGCTGGAAATGAGTCATATGCATACTTTGTAGAAACTGGTGAAGGACGTGGTGCTGCTCAACCATTCTTACGTCCAGCATTACATGGTTCACAAACTGAAATCGAGGAGATATTTAATTCATGAGTATTAGCCGATTAATACAAACTGGTCAAGTAATCAGTTATGATACTGACGATGATGGTGCAATAGAAGCTGGAATAAGCGCAACTCCAAGATTTGTTGATAATGGTGATGGAACTATTACTGACCATGTAACTAAACTAATGTGGCCAAGCGACGTAAGCTCAACAAGTGCCGCAATTGATATTGGCTCTAATTGGTCTAACTCTATAGCATTTTGCAATAGTCTTAACTATGGGGGCTACACAGATTGGCGAATGCCGAATGTTCAAGAGTTATTAAGCATTTTTGATTTTAGTAATTCTAATAATGCTAAGCTTTATTCAGACTTTAGTGGTGGCGATGACCATTGGAATATATGGACTAGCACTACAAATCCTCAAGTAACTGTGAATGCCTTCTATATATTTGTTGGTTTGACATTAGTATCTGGAACAAAGACACCAGGATCTTTGCCAGACTTTGGGGTCATTCCAGTTCGTGATGGGATTGATTCTAATGCCGCTGCAAATCTTGAAGTGGCACTATTAAATCATTACAATGCTGATGCTAATCTCGTATCAATACTAGTCAATGGTTTGTATGATACCAATGCACCCCAGGGTACACAACATCCATATGGTGTATTCCAAATGATAAGTGATAAACCAAAGTATAACTTCTCTGATGACTTTGAAGATATGCTAATACAATTTAAACTGTTCAGTAAAGTCAGTGGATCTGCTGTCGAGCTTGGTAATATGTATGATGCATTAATTGCCTCATTTGATTTTGCAGTGCTGACCCTCGATGATTACTGTACAGTGAGCATGACCAGGGAGAATGCAATAAAAACAAAGATAGAAGATGTTTGGGAATATACTGTTTTATATCGGTTATATTTACAGAGAGACGTCTCTGTACGATAAGTGTTGCTATGTTATAATAAGCGATATGAAAAGTTAATAAAATGACGACAGTCAATAAAAATGTGTAAGCGACAGCTAACGAATCTTGTACAAGAAAAATTAGTTAGGAGTAAATATTATGAGTGACGTAAAAGCCGGCTATCTGGCAAAGGTTGAGATTTCCAGTGGAAATCAAATCTTAGGTGCGTCCAGTTGGGCATACACCGGTGAGTCACGAGATATGCATGAGTCAACCCACTTTGATACTTCGGGGTATAAAATTGATACCCCGTTAATGATTGCTGGTGGTGAGATTACTGTGTCTGGTGATTTCCGATTGAATGATACATCTGGTCGAGATGCAGTCGAAACTGCATTTAAAAATTCTAGTGAGCTACGAGACTTTAGATTGTATGTAGATCAGTCAAGTTATTACTCATTAGATAGTACACTGTTCAGTGGTGAAACAACTACGGGAAGTTATATTACAATTACTAAGGCGCCTACAACCGTTTCATTTGATACAGCTGGTGTGGGTACAATGGAGTTTACTGCGAAAGTAACTGGTGCCTTAACACTTGTTAATGCTGCTGAGAATATTATCATCCAAACTGTTGGACGAGTTGAAGATGGTCGAACATCTGATGTTACTATGTTAGCTAAGCTTTTATCACTAGGTAGTGCAAGTGATAACTCTACAATTGTAGTTGGTTTTCAGTGGGGAACTACAGACTTACTTGGTACACAGTCTGAATATATTCAAAGTATAAGTGATTTAGGTTACTATGGAATTGCTAGAGACATCTCAGACATTTCAGCAGCTGATGATGTTATCTATTACAGAGCTATTGGTGTTGGAGTTGATGATGCAGCAAAGATAGGTTATGGTGCTATCATTAGTGATATGTTCCACCAGACTTTGAATCAATTAAGTACATAAATATTTTTAACGGGTGGTCGTGATAATGCGGCCACCCAACTTTATGAAAGGGTTAAGAGAATGCCAAATTTTAAAAGTAAAAACGAAGGCACGTGGTTTGATTTTGATGAGAGAGATTCTAAAATTGGTGGTGTATCACTACGTACACTATCACCAGCAGAAGAAGAAAAGATTCAAGCAATTACTGTCAAAAGAACAAGTAAACCAAATCGTGGTATGATGGTTGAAAAGGTTGATGTTAATACAGCTCTCAGAAATGAACTAATGTATGACTACTGGATTATGGATTGGAAGAATGTAGAACTGGATGGTAAAAGTTTAGAATGCATAAAAGAAAATAAAGTTAAAATGATGCAGGTTACAGACTTTGCTAAGTTTGTTTATGAGTCACTGCTTGATTTATCTGAAGTAAATAAAACTATTGACGAGGCTCGAGTAAAAAACTTAGAGAGTATATCA
>Ga0307928_10000368_pt1 | contig 34216 bp, 41 predicted proteins | sample AceLakmetagen232_FD_201815 | JGI IMG/M metagenome (GOLD analysis project Ga0307928, IMG submission 201815) | Saline water microbial communities from Ace Lake, Antarctica - #232 | ecosystem: Environmental > Aquatic > Non-marine Saline and Alkaline > Saline | place: Antarctica: Ace Lake... | reverse complement strand
ATATAATTAAGTCACTTGATAGGGCTGGTAGTGAGCCAGTTGTATATCAGAATATACCAATAAGTGGACTAAAGAATTATAAATAATTAATACTTATTTGACTCTACCTTTTAATCTTTTTAGCCATCAGTCTAAGGTATTGTCAGATACTAGCGGCAGAAAAAGTAGAGGCTTAGATTGTTCCTCACGCCTGCATTACTGACATAGACTCAATTGGTCTAACCATCAACAAATATGCGGATAGCTTCGGTTGGTGGCTAAGTAGATTAAAGATTTCAGGTTTAGATGGATTTATACCCCCCACGCTTTATACAAGTTATGTATGCGTACCAGGGGGGTTCATATAATTAAAGGTATAAGCTACGGGTTGCAATAATAAATTGCTAGGCGATTATCCTCACATAACATCTATCCTGTTATGTGGTGGAAACTACGACTTGGCTATAGCTCTTATCAGAGTTAGACTTCAGTAGGAAATGACTGATTAAAAGTGATCGGCTACATCCGAATGGATAGTCGGTGGTGGAATAGAGAAACTATTGATACGTTTACTCCCACCACCGCATATTAAACTTGTTTACTGTGGTCGGGGAGAATACTGGTGGATTTTCTAGTTAAGTCTAACCTATTCTCGACTATCTTTGACGATGGTCGCTCCCCACCCATAGTAAATAATATTTGTTCTTTTAAAACTAGCGGTGAATTTAATATTAAAAATATGACGAAGAAAATTAAATTAAATTGGAGACTGAAGAGCCTACCAACTGTAGATGAACTACAGAAACTTGTAGATTGCAAGTTAATTACTCAAGAAGAAGCAAGAGAAATACTCTTTACAAAAGAAGAGTATGAAGAAAGAGACTCAAAGAGTCTCAAAGAAGAGATTAAATTCCTGCGAGAATTGATAGAAAAATTATCAAATAATAGAAATGATACGATTACGTATATAGAAGCTGTTAGTAAGCCATATTATAAATATGGTTGGTATGGAGCTTATGACACGTGGTGTAGTGGAACAGTCAATAATACTATCGGTAATGATAGTATGAATATTAGTGGTAGTGGTAGTACTGGCTGTTTAATTACCACCCCTAACGGTGATGTAAATCTTATTACATCTAGTATAGACATAACTGCATTCAATGCAATAAAAACATTCTAAATAATTTTTCACCGTTAGTTTTAAAATAATAACACACATAACAATGAGACCAATAAACAAGATATTACTAAAAACAATTTTACATAGAATAGGTGCAATAATATTAAGCTTTGCAATAACATACATACTCCTAGGAGATATAAAGAGAGCAACACTATTTACGGTTATATATGAGACACTTCATAGTTGTTGGTATGCATCGTTTGAAGCACTTTGGAAGAAATATAAACATAAAATATATAAATAAAATGAATAAAAAACATAAAGAATTAATTTTAGAAACACTTAATAACCAAAGAGTAGAATTAATGGAAGAGTTTAAGTTGTTCCTTAGTAAACATAGAGACTCATATGTATCTATAGCTAATATAGGAATAATAGATGACCTAACAGCAAAGATAGACAAACTACCATTCGGAGATAAAGATAAATTTGAAATTGAATTAGATAAAACAATCAAAACTCAGTGGATGGAGTTTAAATAACTAAAATAACAATTATGAAGGCAGAAGAAATAAAAGAATATAAAGATCTAACAGCTTATATTAACGAAACTAAATGGATATGTTTTTTATTCGGTACATATAAAATGAAAGATGCAACCTTTACGTTAAATACAAATGATGCACCAAATTGGTTTATAAGATGGATGCAAGAAATTATACTTGGTAATAAATGGACAAGAAACGAAAAATATAAGGAGGTTCAAGATGCAACTAACAGAACTTCTAAAGATAGAAGCAAAACTTAGAAGGGATAGACCAGATTTACAAGAATGGGAAATCCAATATGTTATTCAGAAAGTATTAGAACTCAATGACAAAGAGGAGGTTCAAGATGAGGAACTTCAGGAGAGCGATTCCGAAAAAGCTTAAAAAAGCTGGATGGGAAATCAGTAGTATAGTCAATCGTTTAGAAATCTACGATAGGAATGGCGAAAGGATTGTATACTCCACTAGATTTGGTATAATAATTGGGGTGTATAATATAATGGACTTTTCCAAGCCAGTAGATATAAGGACTATCTACAAGAAGCAGTTTGTTGACAAGATTTCTCAGTTTATGTAAAGAAAGGAGGTTGAAGATGACACCCCATGAAGAAGGAGAATTTATGAAAATCTTTGACCGAAACAAACGTCTATTCAATAGAAATGTAGCACTCAAAAAGAAGCTAAAGAATACTGAAAGACGTTATGAAAAGCTCAGGCTATGGGCGAAAGAGAAGATTAAACTTTGTAATCTATTGCGAGATGTATGGAGCAAAGGATAATCAAAAGGGGGTAGTAACTAGAAGTGGTACAATATCACAAAGGCACATAGTGCATTAAAGTAGTGAAACCCCCTACTTTAATAAATATTATTATTATAAGGAGTGAGGTCAGAAGCTATACAAAATCTTTACTGATAGATTATATCATCAGAAGACAAGGCGTGAGCAATAGCTAGAGATTTCACAATAGGCTACGTGTTAGGTTTATAGACCTCACGCCTTATGTTAACAATATTATTAACTAATTATATAATTATTAAATAAAAATATTATGAGCGTTGTAGCAGTAAAAAAATATAAAGACAAAATAGTTATAGGTAGTGATAGTATTATTGTGTCTAGTGACTGGTCTACCAAAAGAACAGATAAAGATGGTAAATTAATGACATTAAAAAATGGTATGACATTGGGTGTTGTTGGTGATTGTTCTGCTCACACTTTATTTATAGATTTTTTAGAAGACCACATGCCAAAAAGAAACACTGTTGATGCTTATATTAGAATGCTAGCTAAGTTTTGGAAAGAGGTTAAAGACATTGATGATTCAATAGATATGACAGATTTTGAAGCTATCATAGTTTATAAGGGTAAAGTGTTTGAGTTAGAAGATTTTTATATACATGAAGTTAAAGACTACACAGCTATTGGAGCTGGTGAAAGCTATGCTTTAACAGCACTACATCTAGGCAAAACTATTAAAGAAGCAATAAGGGTAACGTGTCAAACAACCGTTTGGTGTTGTGAGCCAATTAAAATAATAGAAATAAAAATATAATATAAACAATTATGAATAAAAAGCAAAAAAAAGAATTAACAAAAACAAGTGATGACGATCTCCAGTACAAATTCCCTGGAATTAAAAGGTCTGATTTGAGGAGAATGAAAAGGGAAGAGGTGAGTAGAACTAAAAAAGTTCTACCAAAAATATTAGTATTTGACACCGAGACAGCTCCAATAGAAGCATATGTGTGGGGCTTATATGATCAGAATATAAATATTGGTCAAATAAAACATGATTGGTTTTTATTATCATGGTCGGCTAAATGGTTATTTGAAAAGAAAGTACATCACGCTAGACTGACAGGAAAAGAAGCAATAAAGAAAGATGACAAAAGAATAACAAAAGAATTGTGGAAATTAATAGATGAAGCTGATATAATTATAGCTCACAACTTAGATAGGTTTGATAAGCCAAGAATGAATACTAGATTTTTAAAACATGGACTAAAGTATCCATCACCATATCAAACAATAGATACATTAAAAGTTGCTCGTAAAGAATTTAGCGTATCATCTAATAAATTAGATTATCTATGTAAATTCTTAGGACTTAATACTAAAGTTGAAACTGGTGGGTTTGATTTATGGAAAGAATGTTTACATGGCAATGAGGCATCGCTTAAAAAGATGGATGTATATTGTAGGAATGATGTTGTTATATTAGAAGAGTTATACATGAAGTTAAGACCATACATACACAGCCATCCAAATGTTGCTTTATACATGGATACAAATAAGATGATATGCCCTAATTGTGGTTCTGATAAGTTGAAATGGGGCGGAGTATATACAACACCTGCAAGTCAATTTCATACAGCAAGGTGTGAGTGTGGAGCATTTGTAAGAACAAAGTCATCCACTTTAAATAAAGAAGCAAAAAAGATACTAGGACAAGCAATTTCTAGATAAAACGTACATTACAAACAAAGGAGGTGTATATTGACCATACACAAACCTAAGTACAAGAAGGTGCTATTCATCCCCGATATTCATGCACCTTATCACGATCCAAAAGCGATTAATGCCCTAATTGCTTTTGCTACGTGGTTTAAGCCAGATATTGTCTTTTACATGGGAGACCTCATAGATTTCTATGCTATCTCTCATTTCGTGAAAGACCCAATCCGTGCAATGATGTTACAGAGTGAAATTGATATTTCCGTTCGTATCGTTAAGAAGATTAACGCTGCAGTGAACGGTTCTCAAAAGTATTTCATTCGTGGTAACCATGAACAACGTCTACAGAAGTACCTGTGGACAAAGGCAGCTGAACTGTCTGGATTGAGAGACCTCAAACTTGAACACATACTACACTTAGATGAACTTGGAATCAAGTACATCGGTGAGGGTAGAATGAAGTTTAGGGGAATGGTAGTCAAGCATGGCGATATCGTTCGCAAGTTTGGTGCCTATACTGGTCGCGGGGAGTTAGAGTCAACAGGTATATCTGGTATTTCAGGACATACGCATCGTCTCGCAATTTATCCATTAACAAATGAGGCAGGTAACTTCATTTGGATGGAATGTGGATGTTTGTGTAAACTGAATCCAGAATACATGAATGGAAAAGTTCCTAATTGGCAACAGGGCTTTGGTATTGGATTCTATAAGGAAGGCTCAAGACGCTTCCATATTGAGAGAGTACCAATTGTTGCTCATAAGGCAATGTATTTTGCCCATGAATTTTTTTAAGACCATAAACAAAGTCGTAGGGAAACACAATGTTTCCCTACGTTCTAAACTCTTTGAAAATTTAAGTTTTATAAATAGTAGTAACTATATGATTATAGATGATCCGTTACCCAAATTTATGAAAGATAAACTTTATGAAGAAAACAAATGTAAAAAAAATGATGATATTTCGTGGATGATGCCACTATTCGTCGTAGTAATAATTATATTATTAGCAGTATTAATTAAAATAAGTATATGAATAAAAATTTAAAAGTAGGATTTATAGGTCAAGGATTTATAGGAAAAAACCTTGCAAACAATTTTGAACGGAGAGGATTTAAGAACGTAGTTAGATATTCTTTAGAAAAAGAATACATTAAGAATAAGAATAAAATAGAAGATTGTGATGTTGTTTTTATTGCTGTTCCAACACCAACAACAGCAGATGGATTTAATTGTGAAATAGTTTCAGAAGCATTAGACCTAGTTGGTAGTGGTAAGATAGCAGTAATTAAATCTACAATAACTCCACAAACGGCAGGTGAATTTAGCGATATATATTATGATAAGTATATATTGCATAGTCCAGAATTCTTAGACGAATCTACCGCAGATGTGGATACAGATTATCCGGAAAGAAATGTAATAGGAATTCCAACTATAAATATGGGAGAATATTATGATGCAGCCAGATTGGTTATGGACATATTGCCAAAAGCAAAGCACGATCTAATCACAAGATATAACGAAGCGTCATTAATAAAATATGGTGGAAATTGTTTTTTCTATATGAAGAATATGTTTTTCAACACGCTAAATGATTTATGTAAATTTTACAAGGTTGACTATGATATAGTTAGAGACTTTATAACTAAAGATCCAAGAATACATCCAGTTCATACAAATATTATACATAAGGGTGGTCGCGGTGCAGGGGGCGATTGTCTTATAAAGGACTTTGCTACATTTGCTGCAATGTGTGCTCAGTTAGAAGACCCTACAATAGATACAATGCTACAAGGTGCACAGGCAAAGAACATAACACTATTAATCAATTCAAAAAAAGATATTGATATTTTAGAAGGAGTATATGGCAAATTCTAAACTTTTTAATGGAATATCTGCAGAGTGCAATTACCTTGATCCAGATATAATTAGAAAAGTTTATATTGGATTGATAAGATATATGTTAAAACAACTTGGTACAGGCAAAGAAGTTGTATTCCCAGATTTTGGGAATTTTAGAATAACCGAATATAAGGAAAGAAAAATAGGAAATGTTAATACTGGTTTATCAGAAATAATACAACCAACCAAAGTAATCAAATTCAGTGCATCAAATAGCCTTAAGAAATATATAAAAGGCAGAGCATAAATAACCTCGATCAATACCTCCCACGCTTTATACTACATACGTATGCGCACCAGGGAGGTTTTTTTATTTTTTGTTGCAAAATGAGAGGACTTATGGTATAATTGTAGTAGAAAAGGTGATGTTTTTCACTTTTTACATAAATTTTTATACTTTTTTTAATAAAATGGACACAACTTACGATAAAATCATAAAAGATAAGGAAAATATACTAAGAAAATCAAAAACTGCGTATAGTGCAGGCACAATTCCAACAAGTTCTGATATATCTGCAAATGAAGCATTAAAAAATGCAGAATCAATGCGAGATAGACTTGAAAACGACAGATTAAAAGAACAATGGTATAGTAGCGAAGAGAACACATATTCAGACCCAAAGAAAGAAAGAGGTTATTTCGGTAACTTATTACACGTAATGGGTCTACCAACATATGCAATTGCCGGTGGAGTAGAAGCAGTACTTGGCAAAGGAACAAAGAAGGGCATATCAAATATAGCTGCGAATATAGAAGAAGAGGGAACATTCGGTGATATATTAAGAAGTTATGACGTTCCAAATTCAGTTGCAATGCCACTAGGGTTATTATTAGATATTGGATTAGATCCAATTAACTGGGCCACAATGGGAACAGCAGCACTTGCCCCAAGAACATTATATGGTGCATATAAGGGTGCTAAAACTGGTGCTGGAATAGTAAAGGGTGCTAAATCTGCATTGTCTAGTGGATTATTAACTAAGGCAGAAAAGATTGGAAAATTAGTACCAGGACTTACTAGAAAAATGAAAAACATAGCTAAAGAAGGGTCAACACTCAAAGCTGGTGCTGTTATCAATAAATTTAAGAATATACAAAAAGCAGGGGAAACATCAAGAACTGCATACGGAAAACTTACTGGCGATACATTATCAAACATGTTAAGTAAGAATTATAATAAAGTTAACATCGGTGATAAGTTTGAAAATTATTTAACCAAACGTAAATTCGGAGATGAACTTATAGAAGGCTTTAAGTATGGCCCAGGAACATGGTGGGATAAACAAGATGAGGTTATAGCGATGGCTGGTAATACAGACGAATTGTCTAGACTAAATACAGCAGCTGGTTTTGATCCAATTGATGATCTTATAAATGAGGGTAGAAATGTTGGTAATAAAGCTGTGAATGGAATAAGGGACGACATGAAAGAGGGCGTAAAAGCAATGGCAAGCGGAAAAGCAGGAAGATCAAGAAATAGTCTTGAAAATAGTTTAAGACTCAAAGAAGAAGCAATAAAATCAGCTGATTTTAAAGCATGGATTGATGACTTATCAAAAGATGCACACGGAGTTATAGATGAAGCTAAAGCAGCTGATATACAAGGAATATATGATACTTTTAAAACTGGGTTTGAACCATATGATAAAAAAATAGCTAAACTAATTGCTACTAAGACTGGAAGAAAATCATTAAATTCATATGGCGTTTATTTAGGATTATTTAAAACAGCTAAAATTGGTGGAAACCTAGCCACTGCTGGAATGAACGCTGTTGTTGGTAATCTAGTTATGACATATATGGCTGGAGTGAACACATTAAATCCATCATACATGTCAAGTATTAAAAAGGCTATAAAGATTATAAAAACAAAAGATATTACAGCTATGTCTGGATTACTTGAAGGTAAAAGTCTTATGCAGGCAGCAACAGATATGCCAGAAATATTTAGAATGTCATTTGGAATTGATCCAAAACTTATAACAAAGGGTATAAATTATGTAGATGATATAGCTGAAAAAGCAGCTCTTGCCGGAAAACAATTTAGTGCAAAAGATGTGGCAAGTCTTAAAAAGGGTATTGCTGAAGGAATTAAAGATGCCAATGATTATTCAAGAAAGGCATTAAAAACTGCAAAGTCAACCGTTGAGACAGCACTAAGTGGAAATCAAACAGCAATGATAACTGGCGAGATAATGGGTAAATCATCTTCTCCATTCGGATCATTCATGAATAAAGCTAAAAAAGCTGGTGAAGAAGGTAATGCTCTTTATGATTTTTTCTATAAAACAGCATCAGGTCTAACAGAAGCTTATGGCAAAGTCGATCAAACATATCGTTTAGGATTAACACTTCATTTGGTTGAGAATGGCATTACAGAGAAAGAGATGAGATTACTATCAAAGGTTGTTAAAATTAATCCAGCAACAGATATTATAAAGGGAGTAGGAGATTCTTTGAAACTAACACCATCGACAGCAATGAAGGCATCACTGGAAGTATATATGAACTACTTAGCAATGCCAGGATTTGTTAAGGGAATGAGATCGTTGCCAATATTTGGATTTCCGTTTATTGCGTTTGCTTACGCCATGACAGCTAAGACTGGTAAAACAATGTTACACAATCCTGCAATATTTAATAAAATACAATTCTTATTAAAAGAAATTGGTGGAGATAAATCTCCATTAGAAAAAAGTGCACTTAGTTCTAAATATTATAGTTATTATAATAAACCAGGAATGATGAAGATACCATTCTTTAAAGACAATCCAGTATATTTAAATATGGAAAATATGTTACCTTATTATACATTAAGTGTATTCCAACCATCAGAAAGAAGTTATTCTAGTAAAGCTGGAAAGGCATTATCAGGAGCACTTCAGAAGTCTCCATTTCTAAAGACACCGGAAGGACAGTTATTGGTAGATTATTTCATATTACCAATGTTAATAAAAGAACAAGCCAAGGGTGCATTCAATCAGCAATTGTGGAGTAAGGACGCTAAATTCCCGGAAAAAGCCGCTAGGTTTGCAACGGGTGCCGTAGAAACAATAATGCCACCAATGGCTGGTTATGCTGGACTTCTTACACCATATAATGTTGCTAAATACATGCCACTTGGTTATAGATTTAGACAACTATCTGGTGCAAAAGAAGGAAAGAGTGCCTTAGGAATATCAAATCAAGAAAGTGCCGCTCAGAAAACAATAAGAACATTAGGATCAATGTCGGGACTACCAACATATCAGATGAACCTTGACTTTGGTAAAAAAAGATAATTAAGTAATAATATAAAAATATGGATAACGAATTAAATCAAATGGGCAATCAAATGACAGAAGAAGAAATGAGAGCTGATTTAGAAAATGACTTTTCAAACTTGGATGAAAAAAATAGTGCATTAGAGGGAGATAGAGAAGCGTCAAAAGAAGAGTCAAAAAATCGTGAAATAGAAATTTTGAAAAAGTTTTATGGAACCCTTGAAGAAAAAGGAGTAGATCTTAATGATATGGAATCTATAAGTAGGTTCTTACAAGAGCTTAGAGAAACTGATCCCGATTTCTACGAACTTATAGAAAAGGCTTTTGCTAGCTTAAGTCTTGGTGCTGAAGAAGGTGGAATGCAAGTACCAGGAGCACCAGAAGCAGGAATGCCAACGCCTGGAGGACCAGCAGGAATGCAAATGCCATCAGCCCCAGCAGGCATGCAAATGCCGGGAGCAGCACCAGCAGGTATGCCAACGCCAGAAGCTTCAGCCGGAGGATTAACTGATAAGTTTTCTGACTTACAAAATAACGTTTTAAGAAAGTAATAAAATAAATAAGTATGAAGTTTAAACACTACGCTCGTGAGTATGAATATGTGTTTACAAACGACAGGCTGTTAAAGAAATGCAACCCAGAGAAGGTTAGCGTTTACAGAAATACACCAAGTGAATTAGATGGTTACATAGTTACATTAAGAAAAACAATATTAGATTTTCAAAAAGAAATATTTAATTATATTGTAAAAATAGTTTGGTTGTTTAGAAGATTTCAATATGATGGGAAGAGACGGGTTAGATCAAGCAGAAATGGTATATATGTAGATGGTGCATTTAGTGTATTTATGAAACATTATGTCGGAGTAGATCACAGATTTTTATTAACTAAGAACATTCCGTATACGAGAATAATTAGTTATCTAGATGATTTTTTTCCAGCATTTGATGATGGAAATCCGTTTGTTGATAATTATGAGTACCCATATAAAAATATAACACTTGAATATCTTGGTATCGTATTCCACGTATTCGAACGTTTAGAACTATTGAAATATTGTGATAAACAAAAGATGTCATACGACGAGTTTCTAGATTATGTTATCAATTTTATAAATTGTTATAATGATGAGAATGGCAAGACATATGAATTTATGTTTAATTCTACAGCGATGCCATATATAAAAAATATTAAGAGAAAAAAATATGAACGATAAGAAAAAGTTAAAACCTGTAATATTTATAGAGGGTGATAATAGCTTTTATAGAGAAAATAGATTTGCACAAAATTTATTATTAAAAGCACTTTCTAGTGGTGTTACAGATCCTCAAGAGTTAAGAAAAGTGGCTGGACTAAAATCAGTCGCAGATGTTTATAGAACTCTTGACAAGATGGCAATAAGAAAAGAGTATCATGCAGCACTAGCAGAACAGGGCATGACCTTAGAGTTTATTACCAAAGAAATAAAGGATATAATCAATACTACAAACTCTGACGGAACAAAGCTTAAGGCACTACAGACTATATTACGTTCAGTTGGACTTGATAAGTATGAGAAACAGGAAGATTCTGGGAAGTCATGGGAAGAGTCGATTATCGATGCATTGAAAGAAGTAGAGAAAGAAAATAAAGTAAATGCAGACATAGTGGAAGTAGAAGTTGAAGAAGATGAAACATATAAGGTTGTTACACCAGACGTTCCTGAAGATGAAAAGATTAAGCAAGAAGACGAGAAGAGTCTAGCTGACAAATTATATGAAGAATAATGTACCTTTGAAAAAAATGAAAGATGTGAAGTTTTATTTAGAAAACTTTACAAAGATTAAGGGTAAGAAAGTGGGAAATATGATACCATTCATATTGAACCAAGCTCAGGTTGATTTATTCAATACTGTTAAGAAACATAGTCGTACCATAATTCTCAAAGCTCGTCAAATTGGATTTTGTCAACATCCGTCGACTAGAGTTTTGACATCAGACTTAGAATGGGTAACGTTAGATAATATTAAAGTTGGTCAGTCAATAGTAGCTGTAGACGAAAAAATAGCTGGAGGTAAGGGTAGTGCAAGGAAAATACAAACAGCAATTGTTCAAGGCAAGTCTAATGTCTATAGTGAAGCAATAAAAATTACACTAGATAATGGATCAGAATTAACAGCAACACCTAGTCATAAGTTTTTATTTAAAGATTCTCATAAGTGTATGATGACATGGAAGAGAATGGATGAATTAAAGATTGGAGACGAGACTGGAATCATAACAAAGACGTGGGAAGATAAAACATACGAAGATGGATGGTTTGGTGGAATGATAGATGGTGAAGGTTCTTTGAGTAAAAAAAGTAGAACTGGAGTATCTCTTACTGTTAGTCAGGTTTCTGGATATATTTGGGATAGGTTAGTAGATTATGTAGAGAATAATAACATAAAATATAGAATAGAAGTTGACAAAAGAAAAGCTGGAGATTCAAGTAAACTTGGGTCAAAAGAAGTAAATAAAGTTGTTATTAGTAATATGTTAGACCTAATATATATAATGGGTAAAACTGCTACATCTAGATTCAAGGATAGAAAATTTTGGGAAGGTAAGAGATTAGGATTTACTGTACGTCCAAAAATAATTAAGATAGAAAAGTTAGAAAAACAAAGAATGGTTGACCTTCAAACGTCTGAACATACATATATAGCAGAAGGTTTTATATCTCATAATTCAACAGCAATGGTTGGTTTTTTCTACCATTCGACTATAACAAATCCCGGTACAACTACCGCATTAATTGGGTATAATACTGACTTGACTGCAGAGTTACTTGATAAGGTTAAGACATTCTTTTTGACAACACCAATGGAATTAAGGCCAACTATCCAATATAACTCTAAACATGAGATATCATTTCCAGCCTTAAATTCTAAAATATTAGTTTTACCATCGACAGAAACAGTTGGTCGTGGATACACACTTACAAACGTACTAGCTACGGAGCTTGCCTTTTGGGAAAAAGCTGACGAAAAGATGTATGCATTGGAAGCATCTGTTCCTCTTGCTGGTAAATTAGTAATAGAATCAACACCTAATGGTCAGGGTAATTTATATCATAGAATATGGATGACTGACAATAACGATTATGCTAAGAATAGATATGGTTGGTGGTGGGGATATTCACGCGAAGAGATAGAGCTTATTAAGAGAAGGATGAATAATCCACTTAAGTTTGCCCAAGAATATGGTTGTGAGTTTCTTGCTTCTGGTAGAAATGTGTTCGATGTAAACATGATACGAGAACAAAGAAAGAATCAATTAAAAGTTGGCGATGTTATAGATATTGACAGCGAAACAAAACATACAGTTACAGAAGAGAATGGATTTAGAACGTATAAAGAGCCAGAGGATGGCCACTTCTATGTATTCGGAGCCGATGTGGCTGAGGGTGTAGAAGGGGGAGATTATTCAGTTGCTCACGTTTGGGATAGAGCCACTGGAGAAGAGGTTGCCATGTATAGAGGCCTTTTACCACCAGATACGTTCGGTGAGAAGCTTAATAAATGGGGAAGAAGATATAATAATGCACTGATGACAGTTGAGGTTAATAACCATGGTTTGACAACTCTAACTATACTGAAGAATCTATTATACCCAACACTATACTTTAGACCAGTTAAATATGAAACCCTAGCAAATCCAACAAGTGATAAACTTGGTTGGAAAACAACAAAAGTAACAAGATATATATTGATCGATGAATTTGCACAAGCATGTAGAGATGGTGCATTAACAATACACAGTAAAGAGTTATTAGATGAAATGAGTGTATTCGTTTATAATGATGCTGGTAATATGCAACCACAAGAAACGTTTCATGATGACTGTATATTTGCAGCCGGTATAGGATTTCAAGGATTTAAAGTAATGTACCACAAGAAATTAGAACAAATAGATTACCAACAGTTTTTACCAAAAACTTTTAGTTATTAATTAAATATTTTAAAATAAATTTATGACAAATGAATATAGACCTAAAGATTTCGGCAAAGGCGAAGAAGAGTTAATTGCAAAATATCATACTCAAAAAGATGATGCAGTTGACTATTTTAAGGCAAGCGTAAAACCTAGGCTAGACAGATCTTACAAGCTTTATGTTTCCTATGGGGGTGATAGAGCTAAAGAGATAAAACAATGGCAAGCCAACGTATTCGTTCCGTACGTAAATTCTGTAGTTGAGACATTAATGCCAAGAATACTTGATGCAAGACCAGAATTCACAGTACAGGGAAGAAACGAAGATGATCAAATGAAGTCAGAGAAACTCCAGAAGTTAATGGACTATACATGGGAAAAATCATCAATGGATAAAATGTCTGAAGACATAACTCGTTCAGCTATAGTCTATGGTAGTAGTTACATACAAATAGGATGGAGAAAAGATGTTAGAGAGTTAAAGTTTTTGAATACAAAAGACATATCTAATAAGAAATATAAATATACAAAAAGAAAAGAAGTTTTTTATGACGCACCATTCGTAGAGGCAGTAGATAACTATTCTTTGTTTTATGACTGGCACAACATACCAGAAGAATCAAAACAATATTGGTTCAAGAGAAACATCTTATGTGGTGCAGAAATAAAAAGAAGATATCCAATGGCAGATAAGAAAAGACTTAAGATTGCATTGGCAAGACCTGGTGGAGACCTAGATGATTATGCAGCAATAAGAAATGAAGTTAAACTAACACATGAGAGTATAGTTAAGGGTGCAGATCATAGTCAGAATACATCAGGTTCAGATACAAATAGATATAGCAATACAGCCGATCAGGATTTATTGATGTATGAGGTTTTTGAGTGGTGGAGACCATTTGATGATGAATATGCTGTTATGGTTAACGACATGCCAATATTAAAGGGCGGTTCTATACCAATACCATACGACTTTAAGGCTTCTCCATTTGTTGCTGTTCAATACTTGAAACTTCCAAATGAATTTGAAGGCGTAGGTATTCCAATATTACTAGAGAGTCCTCAAGTAATGTTAAACATGATTAAAAACCAAAGATTAGATTCTACAACACTTAATATACATAAGATGTGGATTGTTAATCCTTTGGCAAATATTGATAAGAAAGATTTAGTAACTAGACCATTTGGTATTATATATTCAACAGATCCAGCAGGAGTTAGAGAGGTTGAATTTTCTGATATCAAAACAAGTGCATATAAGGAAGAAGATCTACTTAAGGGTGATATGAGATATGCATCTGGAGTTGATGATTTCTCTATGGGTGTTGGTGGTGGTGCAAGTAGTGCTACTGAGGTTAGACATTTAAGAGAGTCTACGCTAGAGCGTGTTAGATTGTTTGTTAATCACCTTGGTGAAGCATATGCAACTATCATGAGATATTCAATAGCTATGTATAAACAGTTTTATACAAATGAAATGATTATAAGAATAGTTGGTGACGACGGTACTGAACAATTCCCAATTATTGAGAAAGATGATTTAACTGGAGAATTTGATTTTAAGGCAACAGTTGTACCATCAATAGCTGGTAAGAATGATATTGAAAAGAAACAAGGTATGGACTTATTCCAATTGTTAATCAATCTACCATTCATAGATCCAAAGAAACTTACATCTAAGATACTATATAACTGGAACTGGAACTTAGACTCAGTATCTAAATCAGAAGAAAACTTGAATGCCGGTGCCGTTGGACCAGACGGACAACCAATGGACCCAAATGCTGTTGGACCAGACGGACAACCAATGGATCCAAATGCTGCAGGACCAGAAGGACAACCAGTACCACAAGAATTGAAAGACCAGTTACCAAAGGTAGGTGGCGGACAACTATCTCCAGACGTTATAAAAGAAGCAATGTCTTTACTTGGCGGCCAAGGTGATAGTTCATTTAACGAGGCATCAATGCCAATAGATCTATTGAATTCACCAGGAATGCCACCAACTGTACCAGGCGTTGGTAAAACAGCCAACCCAAGGGGTTTAAATATGGGTGGTAAGGTTAATACAAATATTCCAATGAAAGCTCCAAATGGGCCAGATGCACAGATAGCTAATCAAGCTAATAATTTACAAGGTTAATAATTAAAAATAAAATTATGGACAAAAAAGATAAAAATGAAAAAGTAAGGAAAGCAATTAAATCGACAGTTGGTTCAATGATTCCTGGTGTTGGTGTTGGAAAAATGATGGGTAAAATGTATGGTAAGCCTATGGATAAACTTAAAAAATTGTTAAGGAAGAAAAATAAAAAAGGTAAGAACGTACCTAAAAATGAAACTCTTAGAGAAAAATTAAGACAAGGAATAAGAAACAATACTACTATTGTGCCATATAAAAAACACGAAATGACAGAAGAAGAAGATAAAAAGATAAGTAGTTTAAATAGCGTTACAAAAAATAAATAATTAATAATAAAATTATGAATAAAGAAGAAAAAACAAATTATGAAAGTTATAAGGATATTTCTAAAAAAGTTATGGAGGAGTTACTTTATGAATTTTCAAAAACTCCAATGTATCAAGCTTATTTAAAGTACTTGTATGAGAGGGATGCTCACTTAATATCATCACTAGCCACACAAGATCCCTTTAAAGAGCCAACTTTAGTAGCAAGATCACAGGGGTTTAGAAATGGGTCTTATGATTTAAAGAATCTTATTGATATAATAACCAAGAATAAAGAAGAGGGTTCTAAATAATACCAATATAATAGTTTGTCAAAAAAGAGGACTTATGGTATAATATAATCAGTATGTTGAATTATGTGCATATTTAGTGCGTATAATGCGACTAATTTATATATAAGAATTAACAAAATTAATTATGAAGATCACAAAGAGACAAAGAGGTATTATAGCAAAGTCTCAAAATATTTCCGATATTATCGGAAGTAAATTGAAGGAAAATGATAAAAACAACGATTCGAAGGTTGATTTATCTAAAATCGCTAAAGATCTCACAGCACGTCGCAAAGGCGTAATAAATGAAAATGAAGATTAAATGTAAAGTCAGTAAAATTTTACTTGTTTTAAACAAACAAACTAACTAATTATGAATAAAAAAATTATGTCTGAAAAAGAAAACAAATTAAACAATGCTGGATCCGCTAATGAAGCGGGGAGTCCAGACAAGTTAATTGAGAATGTTCCATCTGCTAATGAAGTTGGTGGGGAGACAGCTCCAAAAACTCAAGACATAGACCTTTCGAAATATGTTTCGAAAGATAACTATGAAGAACTTGAAAAGAAATTAGGTACACAAGGCTCAGAGCTTGGTGAATTCCGCGATTTCTTTACTAACATCTCTCCTTTATTGGAGAAGTTAGACGGTTCTCCTGAATTAGTCGAGGCAATATTGGAAGGCAAAGTTGATTCCAAGTCGCTAGAAGCTATTTCTAAGGGAGAAGCAAGTGTTGAAGACGTATCTAAAGTTTCAAAAGCTCATACTGAGGTTAAGAAAGAACTCGGATTAAAGAAATATGAGAGTTTGAAAAAGGAAGATATAGAAAAACTAGTCGATGCAAAGATCGGTATTGCCTTTAAAAAGACAAACGACAAACTTGATGATCGTGATTTTGAAAACAGTGTTGACGCATTTATCAAAACCACACCAGATTTTTCAAATTATGCAGAAGAGATTAGTAGTTGGTTCGAAGCTCATCCAGATCAATTCGATGTAGAAATAGCATATAATGCTGTTAAGGGTAAGGCCTTAATTGAATTTGAAATGGGTGAAAACGAAAAGAAAGCAGCAGAAGAGGCTAAAGAAATAGCAGCTAATGCTGGTGGTGGTGGATCGCAAGGTGCACAAATCTCCAAGGATAAGGATGTAATTGATAGTTTAATATCAAATTCTCCAAATCCAAACGCTTTTTAAGACTCTATACCTTATGCGTTATTAAACACTTAAAATACATTGTTTAATAATTAAAATAACAAAACAAAATGGGACAATTTCCATACTATGATGAGGCAACTCATGACATAGGAACAGTAACTGTTGACTCCTCAAATGCTGCACGTACAACTAGTACGTCCAACACAGAAGGTCGTCTAATAGTTGATGCTGTAGACAAAATCTTTTTGCTAGAGCCTAACAAACATCCAATGGTAACATTATTGACACAAGTTGGTAAGGTTTGGGACGGTAAAGCTTGGAGTGGTTCAGGTATGATGAAACAATCAACTGGCAATCCAGAGTATTCTTGGTTCGAAGATTTCTATGGTGGAAGATATGCTCAAGTAAGTGGCACTTATGTTACTGGTGCTGTAACAATCACTGTAAAAGGTGCAGGTTCTAGCTCAGCAAATATCTTCAATGTTGGTGATTTGATCCTCAACGCTCGTACCGGTGAAAGAATGTTGGTTGCTACTATTGCAAGTACAACTACTATCACTATTGGTGCTAATGGTCGTTCATTCGGTTCAACTGCAGCTGCAGCTGGTGCTGACGGTGACGGACTTTACATCATTGGTAATGTGAATGAGGAAAATTCTTCTGCAAGAAATGTTAATACAACACGTTCTTCAAAAGAAAGTAATTACACACAGATTTTTAAGACTTCAATCGCTGTTTCAAACACAGAGAAAGAAGCAAATTTATATGGTGGAAAAGATTTACCATATCTACGTGCTAAAAAAGGTACAGAACATGCTCTAGATATTGAACGTGCATTCTGGTGGGGTGAAAAAAACTCTGATACTAACGGAACTCAAGGTCATCCAAGACGTTCTACAGGTGGTGTATTAGAATTCATCGAATCAAACAACGCATACGTTCAGAATCAAGGTGGCGTATTAACTGCTCCTGATTTTAACACATTTTTGAGAGAAGCATTCACATACGGTGATACTACTAAAGTATTATTCGCAGGTGGTATCATTGTTCAAGCTCTTAACGAGTTTGCACGTGGTCAAATCCAAATGAGACCTCTAGAGAGATCATATGGTATGAAGATCGCAGAATATGGTACTCCATTCGGATCAATAAACATAATTCATAACCCTCTATTCGTAGAAGATTATGCTGGTTATGGTTTCTTGCTAGACATGAACTGTTTCAAATATCGTTTCATGAACAATCGTGACACTAAACTGTTAACAAATGTTCAAGCTAACGACACTGACGGACAGGTTGATCAATATTTATCAGAGGTTGGACTTCAAAGAATCCAAGCTGCTAAATGTGCTTTGATTAAAGGTGTAACTGCATAAACAACAAGTTTATATAGATTTCCTACAGGGGGATTGGAATTAAAATAATCCCCCTCTATAGGTTAGTCCTATAGCCCGAAAAGGTCACGGGTCATTGACCGGTTTAAGAAAATAATCAATAAAAAAATGGGTTCACTAGATTCAGTCTTAGTAAGAAAAGGACTTGCTCAAAATAAAGCTGCTACAGTTTTAGATGACGGTCCAATCGCAATAAGACTAAAATATGCAGGTACAGGGTCTGTTACAAGTGTAACAGTAACTACTGCTACAAACCTCGTTTTAGTAACATCAGATGGTAGTACTGAAACATTCGCATTCGCAACTTATACAAACATGGGATTATTAGCTGACGCTATTAATGCTAGTGCTTATTGGGAATGTAAGATTCTTGACGCATTACGTCCTGACGAAACTGGAAATTCAGATTTCGTTACAGGTGCAAAAACAATCACTGCATTAGGTTATTATGACCTAACAGTTGATACAAGTGTTGCACAAAACTCAGACAATGAGTTTATTTATAGTTACAGATGTACTTATGATAGAGGTGTAGGAAGTGAAGCTCCTAAGGGATCTCACTCAGTCAAACTATCAGAAGCAATCTATAATGTAAATGTAAATGGTGCCGAAGCCGGTGGTTTCCAAATTTGGGAATGGGACGCTTCAGCTAAAACAGAAACACTTGTTTATACAACAGTTTCTGTTGACGCAACAAAGACAACTATAAACTTTGCAAGTGGCAATAGTACATTAGATGCAGGTGTAGGTAACGATTTGATCGTTAGAGTAAAAGACACAACATCTATTACAGATGCTGATGGCAACTTATTAGTTTGTGCTTATACAAGAGAATAAAGTTATTCGGGGGAGGTTTTTAAATCTCCCCTTTAACTGATTTATGAATTAATTAAAAAAAAATATATGAAGTTTATTTCAAAAAACGCAAACTTACGCGTTGTTTTAAAAAATGGTATTTCAGCTGAACCAATTAATGGCAGATCTGCAATTGCAGGTCTTTATATTAAGTTTCAGGATGGATTAGTAGATGTAGAAGATTTAGAGACAGCAGAACTTATGAAATCTCATTCAGGATTTGGTAGCGACTTTATTGAAGCTCCAGAGAATGGACCAGATCCATATGAAGAAACTAGAACTGAATCAGAACCAGTTCACCAAATTACAGAAATTAAATATGGCACACCTGGTAAAACTACAAGTTCTCCAAGTAAAGTTAAGTTGAATCCTGAGATGAAAAAGATCTTAGAATCAGCTGCTAAAGAAATGGCTCTTAAAATGGCCCCAGAATTAGCAATACAAATGCTTGAAAAAATGTCTAAGGATAAAAAGATAGATCCTGAAGAAGTTAAGGAAGACAAACCTGAAGAAATTGAAGAGGACGAACCTAAGGTTAAAACAACAAGTAAAAAGACAATAACTAAAAAATAATAAGATAAAACAATGGACACAAGATCAGTTAGTGACTATGGTCACTTATTCTACGACCCATATATATCCGGATATAGTAATGATTTTTTCAGAACTATAACTGGAACGGCTAAATGTGTGGATGGGAAAATTAGGATAACTCGCAATACAGCTGGCACTGTCGGTAAGGTTTCTACAACAGCAATGATGATGTTTGGAAATCTAATGTTGAACTTAACGGTTCCAACAGCACCAACAGCTGGAGATAGCCGTGTTTTTGGATTATATTCAAGAGCACTCGGCAATCGAAATGCAGCCTACTTCTATATTAGCGGAACTAGTTTTTATGCTCGTACATACTCCCCTGATAGTGCAACTACAGAATCAACCACAATTACGTGGGTCGCAGATTGGACAAATGCACCAGCTACATACGAGATAAGATGGAGAATTGATAGGGTTGAATTTTGGATTAATAGTATAAGGGTCGCATCACATTTGACTAGATATCCAGGACAACAATTACTACCAATGTATTTCTCAAATGACGGCACAGACCTTCTTTTGATTAATTGGATAAAGATAGACGAAGCAAGAAAGATAGACTATCAAACAGCTAATTTCTACTCTTCTACATCTTCAACGTCTAGTTCTACAAGTTCTAGTACATCTAGTTCTACAAGTAGTACATCTAGTTCTACAAGTTCTAGTACATCTAGTACATCTAGTTCTACAAGTTCTACAAGTTCTAGTACATCTTCTAGTACGTCTAGTTCTACAAGTTCTACAAGTTCTAGTACGTCTAGTTCTACAAGTTCTAGTACGTCTAGTACATCTAGTTCTACAAGTTCTAGTACATCTAGTTCTACAAGTAGTACATCTAGTTCTACAAGTTCTAGTACATCTAGTACATCTAGTTCTACAAGTTCTAGTACGTCTAGTACGTCTAGCTCTACAAGTTCTAGTACTTCTAGTACATCTAGTTCTACAAGTTCTAGTACATCTAGTACATCTAGTTCTACAAGTTCTAGCACGTCTAGTACATCTAGTTCTACAAGCTCAAGTACGTCAAGTACTTCAAGCTCTACAAGTTCTACAAGTTCTAGTACATCGCTAATCGGTTAATGTATGGATTTCAGGTGGGGGGCAATTTTGTCCCCCCACTGTTTGATTAATATAAAATAATAAGAAAAATATGCCAGATTACAGTAATGAAACCCTAACAATTCTGATTAAAAAATTAAGTAGAAACGTTGATACTGGTTTTAAAGGAGTACACAAAAGACAGGATCTAACAAACGGAAGAATACGTAAACTTGAAATTTGGAAAGCAGGAATTGTTGCAGGAATGACAATACTCGGAATGTTAATAAGCTGGGGAGTTGTCAAAATATTTCAAACATAATATTATGAATAATTATACATTAGGCCTAGGAGCCAAAAGAGATAAAAAAGACAGACAAGACTTTAGAATGTCTGGTATTGTTTGTGCTACAGACGTAGAAAAACAACGTTTCGTTTTAGACGATAAGTTCGAATCAAACAATCAATTTCAAAGAGGTTCTTGTACTTCTCAAGCACAGTCACATCATAAAGAGAGACAAGAGAATGTTGGTATTTCTGCTAGATTTATTATGGCACTAACGAAACAACTTGAAAATAACACAAGTTATGGTGCCTATACTAGAAACACATTTAAGATTGTTCAGAAAACTGGAGCATGTGCTGAAAATATATATCCAGAACCAGATAGAAATATGAGCTGGAAAGAGTATATTGATGTAACAAAGATACCATCAAACTGTTTTAGAAGTGCAGAAAAGCACAAATCTAAAAGTTATTGGAGAATTGATAAGAATGCAAATGAAATAAAACAGGTATTTTTAAATACTGGAAATTCTATTGTAGTATCAATGGCATGGTATAAAGAATTTAACAACCCAAACAAAGGACTATTACCATCAGTCTATAGTGATTATGTCGGTGGACATGCTGTAGAGTTTAAAGGTTTTGATGACTTTTTAGAGATATTTATATTTAAGAATAGTTTTGGTACCGGGTGGGGCGATAGGGGATATTTTTACATCCCATATGATATGTTTTATAGTAAAAAAGGAACACTTCCACTAATTTGGGACCTATGGTCTAGTTTAGACTATCCTGAAAACTTGCCAGTTGATGATTATTATGGTATAAAGAGAACATGGCAGAGTTTTATGAGAGAAAAATCAATGGCTTTCAATCCTTGGTTGAGAGCAAAGATAGGTAGATTACCTAATAATAGAGAGGTTAAAGGACTAGCATACGGATTCTGGTCTTTTGACGCGATATTTAGAGCCAAGCACGGCGACATTTGGTTGACAAAAACAAAACCACAAGCAATAAAAGAAGGTTTAATATAATAGTTATCCACAGGTAAGGTATTGACAATTCTGGTGACTTATTATATACTAAGAATGTTAATAATTAATACTAAAAAAATGACAAAAGAATTAACAAGAGACATCATTGCAATGCTTATAGTTATTGGAATGATAGTATCTCTATTTTTTCCAGTTTTAGGAGCAGGTGCCGACATGTTAAGATATGCCGCAGCAGCTGTTATAGGCTTCTATTTTGGCCTAGGAAAAATGCCAGTACTTGGTGCAATTAGAAAAAAATAAATTATTAAATAAAAAAAATATGAAGAGTTTGAGTTTGGACAGTGTTGTTAATAATGCTAAAAAACTAGGTAGTTTTTTAATAACAATAACAACTAAAGATAAAAGTAAAGAAGAAAATGATTTAAATCATTTTATTTTTAGAAAAGAGTTTTTACTAGATGATGTTATACCATCACTTGACGCTAGTGTACGTGCTTTAGGCGTAACACCACCAGTAAAACCAGAAATTATAATACCTGAAAAGATAGAAGATCCGGCTAAGCCACTTAAGATTGCTATTATCACACACTTCAACAGAGCACCTGATTCATATTCGCCTGGAAGGGCAGTAAAAAATCAGATAAAAATGTTGATGGAGTATGGGCATGAAGTGGTTTTTTTTGTTGCCGAAGGAAGTACACTAGACGTTGGATGTACGATGAAGCCAATAATGCCTAAGTTCAAGAGAGTTAAAAACGTCGTAGATGAAGATGCAAAGGCTAAGATTGTTGATATATTAAGAACAGAGTTAACGTCTGATTTTGATATAGCAATTACTCACGATTTTTATATAGATGACTGTATTACCTATAGAGAGGCCATAAAAGAGTGTGGAGTACCAATTCCATGGATTCATTGGGCACGTTCCGGTATAGGTAAGCCAATAGACTTTAAAATGGATAACGCAAGGTATGTTTATATGAACTATGCTGATGCGGGAATATTTGCCAGTAGAATAGATGTTGATGAGAAGAAAGTTAGAGTAATCTTTAACGAGAAGGATCCATCATTACTATTCCAATGGAATCCAATTACTAAATACATTTCTGATAAGATGAAGTTATGGGAGAAAGATATTATACAAACATATCCAATATGTACAACTAGAATGGATGCTAAGGGGTTAAATCCAATTATAGCTACATTTGCTGAGCTTAAAAAACTTGGTCACAAGGTTGCGTTGGTGGTTTGTAATTCTAATGGTAGAAAAAGAAAAGATGAGATAAATAGTAAATTGCAGTATGCATACGAGTTAGGATTAACAGATAAAGATATAGTATTCACCAGTACGTTAAGTAATGATGAATTCCAAATCCACAGTGAAGTTCCTAATAAGGTTGTTTCAGAACTTATGCAAGTATCTAACTTGTTTATATTTCCAACCATAGCAGAGGTGTGTAGTAATATTTTACTAGAAGCATCAATGACGAAGAATCTATTAGTATTAAACGAAGATCTTCCATTGTTGTTTGATTTTGCAGATGAATCTGCTGTGTTAAAATATCCATTTACATCATCAAGAAGTATGCATTATAGTGGAAAGACAAATGAAGAGTTCCAAAAATTAGCTAAATCAATAGTAGGACAATTAAAGAGTAATAAAAGCGACATGCAATTCCGTAGAGTGTGGAGCAAACATAATACAGAATCAATTTATAATATGCTTAAAGATGTGCTTTATGAATAATGATATGAAAACTAAAAGGGTAAAGAATTACTTATGTAGAATTTTTATAGCAAACGTTGTTGATGTTAATACGTTTAAAGAGTTTGAAGATATTTTGCGTGATGTATTTCTTTGGGGTAGTAATAAAAAATTTATATTTGTTAATGATAAAACGCGTAAACAAATTGAACCATTTATTGAAGAATATATAAAGAGAGATGCTAATATATATGATTCTAAATTTGGAACGATGAAATTAGCCTGTGCCGATGGTACTGTAACTGATGGAGAATTACTTTTTGTAGATGAAGATTTTTATCCCAAAGCTACGTTTTAAAAAAGAAAAATTTAATATGGAAAAAATACAACCAATAGATATAATATTAGTTACATTTAATAGACTAGAGTTTTTAAAGAAAGCTGTAGATAGTATTTATAAACATACAAATTATCCATACCGCCTTTGGGTTATAGATAATAATTCTGATGATAATACTAGGAAGTGGCTTAAAGGAGCAAAGTTGTATGGATACATCCACGACTTTCTTTTTTTAGAGAAGAACATTGGTCTTGCTGGCGGGTTTAGCGAAGGATTTGATCACATCAGTAAACAAAGGGGCGGAATAAGTGATCTAATAATTACTACACAAGATGATTGCTTACCACCAGACTTAAAACCATGTTGGTTAGAAAGACTAGTACACTTATCTAATAAATATAAAGATGAGTATTCTGCTATTGCCATGCGAATAGAAAGAACTAGACATAAAGATGTCGATGAGTCTAAAGACTTGATACCAGCATCTAATTCATGTCCATCTGTATTTCGCATTTCAAGAAAGCAAGATATAATAGACATGGGAAACTTTGGTTATGCAAAACACTGGGAAACAGTTTCCTTTGCTAATAAGATGAAACAAATCGGTAAACCAAGATTTGCACTAACTACACATATGTATGCAAGTCATATTGGGTTTATGCCAGATAATAAGGGATTTAAGGAAGGCTTCAAAGATTATCATACGTACGCTGGCGAGAGGGTTACTCAAGGCATAGATCAGCCCTACCCTAAGATAGATCCAAAAACAAATATACCATCAATAATAGAAACCCCAAGAGATAGGTGTGAACAAAACAAGAGAGATGATTATTATAAATATTGGGGAATGGATTACAAGAATGGTAGACGCTTATTAGAAGAACAAAGATTTCTTGGTGAGTATGCTAAAGAAGGTAGGGGAATAGATTTAGGATGTGGTCACAATAAATGTCATCCAAATGCAATCGGTGTTGATATATTTCCATTTAAAGTAGTAGATGTGATTGCTGACGCTAGAGATCTATGGATGTTTAAAGATAATGAACTAGACTTTATTGTTGCTACACATATATTAGAACACATGCAAGATGTTAAAACAGTATTATGGGAGTGGTGTAGGACTTTAAAACCAGGTGGTATTTTAGCAATAGCTGTTCCAGATGGTGAAGCACATCCAAAATGGATATGTTCTACTGGGCATAAGATAAATCTTGGACCAGTTAATTTAAGAATATTATTACAAAGAGTAATCGGAATGGAGCTATTAGAATCTGGTATAGTTCCAAATAAAAAAGGCGGAAGACATCAAACCGCATATGCAGTAGCTAAAAAACTTTAAATATGAAAAATAAATTAAATGGATATGATATAGACGGTGTTCTAGCTAGTGGGATTAAACCAGAGAAACCATATATTGTTATTTCTGGAAGGTCTAGATATTGGTGGGACAGCATGAAGGAAAAAGTTGGCCTAGACGCACCAATCTATTTAGATCCAATGATGGACAAAGAATACAGTAAAGAAAGATCTTATTATTGGAAGACGCTAGTAATAAATCGTGCAGGAGTTACTACGTTCTATGAGGACGATGAAGTACAGGCAAAGTTTATTAGAGAGAATTGTCCTAATTGTAAAGTTATAATAATTAAAAAATAAAAATATGAAAGAGTATCCAAAAGAATTAAATATAGTAAAGGAGAAAGGTGCTAATATGGGCGGATTTGTTCCACTACTCTATAGCATAATGACTGACTATAGGAATGGGCAGAAAGGCCTTAGAACTGTATTAGAAATAGGAGTTAGATGGGGTACAAGTACACTTGCATTCCTTTACGGCTTAAGAGATAGGGACGGGAAGAACCCAAACCTACAATTATTCAGTATTGACAACGTAGACTACTCTAGCGTTGTAAAAGATGATTCATTACTACCATACTGGACATTTATTGAAGCTGACTCTAAAGAGTTTAAGTGGGATAAAGAAATAGATGTTTTACTAATAGACGGAGATCATTCGTATGAAGCTGTTAAGGCTGACTATGAGAAGTATGAACCATTCGTTAAAGATGGTGGTATAATTTTAATGCACGACGTTCTTTGGTTTCACAAAGGACCAATCAAAGTATTTTGGGATCAAGTAAAGTATCCTAAGGTTGCATTGCCACTTACCAAGTCTGGTCTTGGTGTTATATATAAAAAGGTTCCACCATACTATGACGAAAGTAAAATTAAGTTAGATCACAAGGGTTAAATATATGGAAAAGATAGATATTATAATAGTAACTTATAATAGAAGAAATTTGTTACAGAGAACAATCGAAGGAATAGGAGAGAGAACAAAGACTCCTTATAGATTAATTGTCGTTGATAATCACTCTACTAAAGATGATACTGTAGAATATCTTAAAGTATTAAAAGAGGACGGCAGAATAGACGTCCTGGTGCTTAACGATAAGAATGAGGGATTGGCACCTGGATATAATATTGGTCTGGAATATGTTGAGAGTGAATTATTTATAACAACAAACGACGATCTCATACCACCAGACCTAGATCCAGACTGGATACAAGTAATGATTTCTAATTTTGAGAAATACTATCCAGAATACGGAGCACTATCAATGAGGTGTGCAATGTTGAAGGGTGTGTATTTTACAGAGAATCCAAGAGTTGACTGGTTACCACACGATGAGATAGGTGAAGCAAGACATTCGCTATCTGCACTATTTAGAATACAGAAAAAGAGTGATATAAAAAGAGCTCCTGCTCAATTTGGAACACAGGCCGGATATAGAGACGAATTACAATATAAAGTGATGATGAATAGACTTGGCTTTAGAACTGGGTTTCTAAGAGATGTTTGGGCCAACCACATAGGGTTTGCACTAGAGAATAGAGGATTCCCAAAGGACTTTAAAGAGTACGCCGGACAAAGCGATGCTAGAAATAAGAAAGATATAGCACGCGGTTATCCAGAAATAGACCCAAAAACTAATAAACCACTAAATTGGAAATAATGAGTGTATCAATTATAACAGCAGCATATTCGGCAACATATCTTAATAAGGTGTGGGAGAGTATTAAAAAACAAACTTACAAAGATTGGGAGTGGATCGTTGTAATTGACGGTTCACATAATGTAATTAAATGGTTTTCAGACATGGCAATAAAAGATGAGTTCAAGGGTTATAATGTTTGGCGTATAATTATTGATGAAAATCAAGGAAGATTCGGTTTAGTATCTAGAAACGTAGGTGCTATGTGTGCTAGTTTCCAGAAAATATTATTTCTCGATGATGACAACGAGTGGGACGAAGATGATTATATCGAAGAAATGTTTCGCGTATGTGTTGAAACTGGGAAGGTTCCATATACAAAACTGCATATAGTTGGTAAGAAGCCAGGCTCAACAGTTGACAGACACAAGGAAACATCTTTATCTAGACACCATATTGATCTTGGTAACATGTTATATAGAAAAGAGTATTTTATAAAGACAGGATATTTTAATGATAGAAAGAATAGAATAATGTTTGACTGGGATAAAATAGAGGATATAGTAAACTTAGTTGGTGAAAAGAATTTTATTCAAGTTGACAGAAACCTGTTATTTAGGCATAAACGATATTAGTATGCATTATAATTCACTCTATACAATGAAAAAATTTGTCGATAAATATCTCGATACAAATAAACAATTAAAGATATTAGAAGTTGGCAGTCTTCAAACTTCACCTGTCAATAAAGACATGATATATAAAAGATATTTTAGAGATAACCCTAAATGGAAATTTGTTGGAATGGATATTGTTGCTGGAACAAATGTTGATATAGTTTCTAAAGATTCATACAATTATCCATTTAAAGACAATAGTTTTGATGTAGTTATTTCTGGAAATACAATGGAGCATATTCAAGATATTTATAAATGGATAAAAGAATTAGAACGTATTACAAAAGACTTAGTATGTATAATAGTACCAAGTACTAGACCTGAACATAAATATCCATTTGACTGTTGGCGTGTTTTTCCAGATGGAATGAAGTTTATAATGGAAGAGATAGCAGGACTAGATGTTATTGAATGTAAGTTGACTGGACTAGAAGATACTATCGGAGTTGGCAAAAAACGATTAAATAATATTTAAATATGAGAAACTTTTTAAAAGACGTTAATATTTGGGGAGCAACACTAGTGTCACATGGTGACGAGCTGTTACACTATACAATACCATGTTTATTAGAGTATTGTGATAAGATCTTGTTAATGCAAGATAATGTTAGTGATGCCACTAAGAAAATTGTTAATGATTATAAAAATAGATATCCAGATATAATAGAACTAGCAGAGACTGGATTCGCACAAGCCACACCTACACAAGAAGAAGGATCTCAGGGACAGCTTAAGCGTTTTAAATCACTTCAAGGAGAAATAAGAGAAAAAGTATTTGAATATTTAAGAGAGGTTCACAAAGAGAAACCTGTCGATATTTTATTATTTCCAGATGAAGATGAAATATTTAGTGATTACCTACCAGAATTATTAAAAGAATTCTGGAGTAAAGAAGATATTAAGGGAGTCACTATTAAACCAATAGATGTATTTGGTGACATGAAAACTGTCACAGGAAGATCTATGACAGGTCATACACGTATTTTAAAGTTCTTCCCAGAACTAACAGCACTGCCATATAGGACAGGTTGTTATTATAGACCACTTACTAAACTGAATAGGATAGGATGTAAGTTTTATACAATCCATTTATGCAACCTACAGACAGATAGATTTAAGTGGAGGGTGAAACACTGGAGAAAAGGTCCGCAACCTAATTGGGGACTATGGAAGCTACCAGAAGATATTCGTAAAATACGTCCAGAAAAGGTAAAAGAAATTATAAGAAAAGACCCTGACTGCACCGTAGAGGAGTTTTTACGCGGTGGAGACAAAAGAGCACCAGTTGGTGCCAATAACGCCAACATGGCGTTATATGAGGCTTCTAAGGTGCTTGACGAGCTGGGAGTGCGTCACTTTTTGGCTTTTGGGACAGCATTAGGTGTATATAGAGATAAAGCCTTAGTAAAATGGGATTGGGATGTAGATCTAATATGCCTTGGCGAAGATATAGAAAAGATAGATAACGGAGTAAAACAATTAACAGAGGCTGGTTTTGCAGAATTTAAAAGGAAGCAAGATATACCAAAATGGAAGAAAGAAGATGGTAGTGTTAGTGAAGATAAATATGTCAGAACATATAGTTTCAAAAAGTATGGGGTTAGAGTTGACGTTGATCCTGCCTATATTAGTTCTGATGAAAAAAGCAGAATAATACTCAAGGGCAGAAAACGAGAACAGTTTTGTGCAATGCACCCTGAAGAATGGTTTGCAAATGTACGAAGAGTTAAATATGGTAATTATGAATACGGACTACCAACTCCAATAGAAGAATATCTTAAATCAAACTATGGTGATGGATGGAATGTTCCAGCCTATGGTCCAATGCCTTGGAGTCAAAGAGAATGTAAAAGAGATTATTGGGAAATAAAATAATGAGAGGATTTCCTAGAAAAAGAATATGTAAATTGTGTGGAAAAGAATTTATAGCAAATTCTCCCAGGCATGTTTATTGTGGAAATAGGGAAGATAAAACTGGATGTTCACATATTATTAGGCTAAAACATATAAAAAGCGATAGTAGAAAAAAATATAATAGAGATTATCAAAAAACAGAAAAAATGAAAATTTGGCATAGGAAATGGAGGAAACAACAATTTTTATTGAATACAGATTACGCTAAACGACAAAGAAAAATGAGTTCAGATTGGGCTAAAAATAATAGAAGTAAGATGAATGAATGGCAAAGAAAAAATAGGTATAAAAATGGTGGAAAAAGATTAAAAACTATAAAGTGTGAAGGGTGTGGTTGTTTGTTTAAACAGACATCTATAAAACAAAGATTTTGTGGATCCAAAACTAATAAGAGTGGATGTTCGTATAATAATAAAAAAAATAACAACAGAAAAAGAAGTTTAATGAAAAAAAATATTATTGGTTCACACACCGAAGGTGAATGGATAAAGAAAAAACAAGAACATAATTATACTTGTGCTATTTGTGGAATAAAAGAAAAAGAATTAAAAAATAAATATCCAAAATATAAAAAATGGTGGCGACTTACAAGGGATCATATAATTCCAATAACAAAATATGGTAACGATTATATTTCGAACATTCAACCACTTTGTGGTAGGTGTAACTCTTCCAAAAGTAATAAGTTTAAAAAATTTAAAATCTGTTTAACTTTTATGGCAGCAGATCCACTGCACTTTGGACATGAAAATTTATTAAGAAATGCAAAAAAGCTTTGTGATAAATTAATTGTATGTGTTTCTGATAATGAGTATATAGAAAAACATAAAAAACATATTCCAAGTACAAGTATTAGTGAAAGATTAAAATGTGTTAAAAATATAAAATATGTAGATGAGGTTGACGTGCAATCATTAACTTTTGGGAAGAAAGAAGCTATAAAAAAATACAAACCTCAAATATTAGTCGTTGGATCAGATTGGCAACCAGATACATATACAGGAGAAGGACTCGGCGTACCAGTTATATATCTTTCAAGAACAGAAGGAATCTCAAGTACTATATTACGCAATAAAATTAAATAGCTGTCAAGCACATATAATTAGACTTTTACAGGGACTTATGATATAATATTGGTAGATGTAAATATATTATGAAGACGAAAATCACCCAAAAATGGGATTTTTGTCTTTTTGTTTTATAAATAATTATTAACCCAAAAAAGTATGAATAAATATTCATCGGAAGTAAAAGTTTTGGTAGGAATACCATGTGGTAGTGGCTTTATACCGTCTATAATGGTACAGAGTTTACTACAACTAAGAAAGCCCTGTCCCTGCTCTATAGTAGTGGTTGACAGACAAAGAATTGACAAATGTAGAAACTACTTTGTCAAGATGGCCCTTGAAGGAGGATTTGATTATCTATTGATGATAGATGATGATAATCCAATACCAGATGATACGTTAGAGGTGTTTTTAAAAGATGAAAAAGATATAGTCTTTGCACCAATATTATCTAGAAATCCTGATAAAGATGGCATTAATACTCTTTGCGCATTCTATAAAGAGGATAAGCCAGTTGGAGATAATAAGACAATTTCTTATTATCACGACATTAAAGAATTGGAAGGAGACGGGCCACTATATAAAGTAGATGCTGGTGGCACTGGATGCATAATGATAAAGAGAAAAGTTCTCGAAGAAATGGCTAAAAAGTATGAGTATCCATTTGAATTTGGAGACATAACGGTTAATGGACAAAGAAGAACAATGAGTGAAGATGTAGAGTTTTGCGAGAGAGCAGTTAATTTAGGTTTTAAAATTTGGCTAGATGAGAGGATTAAACCAATACATTTAGGCAATCAAACAATATATAAATATGGCATGGGAAGTAACAACATCGAATAATTCGCTTACAGTAGATGATAATTCAGCTAAACGTTATTTTTGCGTACAAATAGACGAAAATCATTTTATTAATATATTTGGTGTAGATACTTACAATGGATATACGGTTATAACAGAAGTTAACACAAGTACGTGGGCAGTTACGACTTCTGCTGATCAAATGAAGTTTATCAATGGTTTCTTAGGTGAAATGAATGGTTGTTACTTAGTAGATTCAAATCACTTTATTGCTTTTTGGACAACAACTGATTATAGCGGATACGCACAATCACTTGAGGTTAACACTAGTACGTGGGCTATAACAACGGTCGGCAGTACTTTTAACTATGATATTCTTGGTCTTTATAACTCTTCACATCAATTAGATTCAAATCATTTTATTAACTTCTGGCGTGGATACCTAGCCAAGGGATTTACGCAAGTATTTGAAATAAATACAACTACTTGGGCAATTACAACTGCTAACAGTTCTTTAGAGTTTGACACTCAAAGTAATTCACATAATTCATCTTACAAAATAGATTCAAATCATTTTGTAAATTTTTGGGAAGGACCAGATGACGACGGATTCGCACAAATATTTGAGGTTAATACAAGTACGTGGGCAATTACAACTGCCAATAGTTCTTTAGAGTTTGATACGCAACGCGGTGACGCTAATTCTTGTTATCAAATAGATGACAATCACTTTATTAATTTTTGGAGGGGGGTTGATTTCGACGGGTTTACACAGACATTTGAGGTAAATACTAGCACATGGGCAATAACAACAGTTAGTAGTACTTTAGAATTTGATACTCAATCTAACTATGGTAACTCATGTTATCAGGTAGATTCAAATCACTTCATTAATATTTGGTCTGGAGTAGATAGTGATGGATTTACGCAAGTATTTGAAGTTAATACAAGTACTTGGGCGATTACAACTGCTGCTAGTTCTTTAGAATTTGATACTCAATATGATTATTTTAACAATGCAGTAAAAGTTGATTATAATCACTTTATAAATCTATGGCGTGGTCCAAATTATGATCTATTTACACAAGCATTTGCAATAAACTATACTACAACATCAACAAGTTCAAGTACATCTAGTTCAACTTCTTCTAGTACATCTTCAAGCACATCAAGTTCTACCTCTTCAAGTACATCAAGTTCTACAAGTTCATCTACAAGTTCAAGCACATCAAGTTCTACGTCTTCAAGTACATCAAGCTCTACTAGTTCTACTAGTTCAAGTACAAGTTCAAGCACATCTAGTTCTACTAGTACTACATCTACGCTACAACCAGGAATATGGACAATAACAACAAAGAGTAGTATATTAGAATTTGATACCTCTGAATCAGGCGGCAGTAATTCTTGCACCGTAATAGATTCAAGTCATTTCATTAACTTTTGGAATGGAGCAGATGCTGATGGATTTACGCAAGTATTTGAAATAAATACTGCTACATTTGCGGTTACAACAGCTGCTAGTTCATTAGAATTTGACACTCAATATGGTTTTTATAATTCTTGTTATAAAATAGATACAAATCACTTCATCAACTTTTGGCAAGGGGCTGATCTTGATGGATTCGTTCAGGTATTTGCAGTAAATACAAGTACTTGGGCAATCACAACTGCTGGTAGTACGTTAGAGTTTGATACACAAGATGCTTATGAGAATTCATGTGTACAAATAGATGAAAATCACTTTATTAATTTTTGGAGAGGACTAAGTGCTGACGGATATACACAAGTATTTGAAGTAAACACAAGCACGTGGGCAGTTACAACTGCTAATAGTTCTTTAGAGTTCGATACACAATTAGGAGAACATAATTCCTGCTATCAAATAGATGATAATCATTTTATTAACTTCTGGAGTGGATACCTAACCAATGGATTTACGCAAGTATTTGAAATAAATACAACTACTTGGGCAATTACAACTGCTAACAGTTCTTTAGAGTATGATACTAGCAACGATAATGAACGTAGTTCTTGTTATATTATAGATTCAAATCACTTTATTAATTTTTGGAGAGGACCAGATGGTGATGGATTTGTGCAAGCATTTGAAATAAACACAAGTACATGGGCAATTACAACTGCTGGTAGTGCATTTGAATTTGATGTTCTTGGTAACAATTTTAATTCTTGTACTAAAATAGACGATAATCACTTTGTCAATTTTTGGAGTGGAGAAGGTTTTGATGGATTTACACAGGTATTAGAAGTAAACACTACTACATGGGAGATCACAACCGTTAGTCTTCAATTAGAGTTTGACCCTATAAAAAATTATGATAATTCATGTGCAATAATAGATTCAAATCACTTTATTAACTTTTGGAATGCTGATAGCGTATCATATGATGATACTGGAAAAGT
>Ga0307928_10000367_pt1 | contig 34258 bp, 33 predicted proteins | sample AceLakmetagen232_FD_201815 | JGI IMG/M metagenome (GOLD analysis project Ga0307928, IMG submission 201815) | Saline water microbial communities from Ace Lake, Antarctica - #232 | ecosystem: Environmental > Aquatic > Non-marine Saline and Alkaline > Saline | place: Antarctica: Ace Lake... | reverse complement strand
TTTTAGGTTTTTCCATTTTTTTTCTTTCACTTTAGGAACAATCCCACCTGTTTTTTTGCTGGTATTTTCTCCTGTTTAAGCCCACCCTTCTTAAAAGCAGCTTTATCTTCCCAATACTTCACAGATTTATGTTCTCCTTTTGGTGTGTAAGTTATAGGAAAATTACCAAATACCACAATATCTTCCGTTACTTTTAATGGTTGAAATTTAGAATGAACAAAATTCCCTCCCCTATTTTTATTCCAAACCCAAGTATATTTAAACATTTCAATATTACCCATAATTAATTTTGAAGTGAATGGCTGACAAGCAGTTAATATAATAGCACCATTGTTTTTAATAATACGTTTATAATGTCCCCATAAGATTTTTAAATCAATTATCGTGTCCCATTTACAAGCAGTAGTACCATAAGGTAAATCACAAAGAATCATATTAACTGATTTATCAGGAATGTCTTTCATCAATTCAAGACAATCACCTTGATGTATCTGATTGATTTCAAGCATTGAAATCACCTACTACTAAGAGATAATTATTTTCTTTTGTAGGTTGCACGTTGAACGAACCACACATTAAACTTTTAGGCTTTTTTGCCGAACAGTTTAAGTTAAGTGGCTTGTGTGTGCTAACCGTCTTTTTTGTTTTTACCATTTTTCTTTTGTTTTGTGGAAACTACCTACTTTAGTGGGTAGAGGGTTTCATTTTTTATCTCCACCAGGATAAGGTTTTTTGGTGTGCTTTTTTACAGCACCCATAGGATCCTTAATTATATACTTTGCCTCTTCCTCACAAAGAAAACAATTAACCCCCTTAGGAGCCTCTTTATACATTCCAGAAGCAAGACTCTGTTTCAAAGCTTCATCTTCTCCAACATCAGGATTAGATTCCTTAATCTTTCTTTTAGTACATTTTTCACACAAAAGCATTCCACCAGCATCCTTCATCTCCTTCAAAGATGCAAATAATTCCTTAGCCTTTTTAATCCCACCAACTTGACTAATACTTTTATACCCTAATTTCCTTATACCCTGTAAAGTTTTCAATATCTCACCCATTATCTTCCACCCCCAAATATTTTACCTTTCTCCAAATATTAATCAGAATAATATATAAGAATAATACAAAAATTACTACAAACCCAACTATCCATTCCCTAACATAAATTAAGTAACTAATATAAAATACTATACCCACACCCATAAATATGGACAATTTTGGAAACAAATTATCAAACAATCTTCTCCCAGTTGAATTACCCTCACCAATATAATCCGCAGCATTATTGACCGCTTCCATACCAGCATTCCTCAAAGCAATCTTTTTATCAGCAGAACTCTTGATCTCCCCTGCTTTTTTAGCGAATAAATGTATTGCAAAAATAGCAACAACATATAATATCAACACTAAGTAAGCATATTTATTTTTCATAATCCCCAGGCCAATTGCCAGACCTAGCCCGAAAGGGAGTATTTTTTTAATAATTTCCCAAATCTTTATTTTAGGTTTTTCCATTTTTTTTCTTTCACTTTAGGAACAATCCCACCTGTTTTTTTGCTGGTATTTTCTCCTGTTTAAGCCCACCCTTCTTAAAAGCAGCTTTATCTTCCCAATACTTCACAGATTCTTCCCCCCTAGGTTCTGAATGCCCCATCCTAACCAACATATTTAGTGATTGCAACCCATCATGAATCAACATATGAACGATATGACACTGCTCCTCAACCTCTTCAAAAAAATCTGGAGTAACTTGCTTATTATGCCTTTTCATCCACCTCATCGCAGACTTGATATACTTAATCTTATTATACAAAACATTCGCCAAATTAACCTTCTCACCCTTCGGCCCCATCTTAATACTATAAAACAACATAAACGTATTCTTATACAAGATATGCACTGCAGCAGCATAAGGCATCAAATTAGTAAAATGGGGCTCAGACTCCTGCGAATAACTCGTTACATTAGCTCTCATCATACAATCATACACGATATCATTGTATTTCTTTGCCAGATGCGAATCAGTAGTTTGTTCATAATTTAATTGAGCCATCGTTTCACGCCAAAGCCGCAGCATTCACAGCAGTTTGAGCAACCGTTTTCGAAATACCAGCTCCCGCCTCGCAAAGAGTCTTACACTCAGCAATACCAATACTACCCTTATAAGCCCTCTGAATTATGAAAATAGCCAAAGCAATCACCATAACAACAATCACAACAGTCCCAATCGCAATAGGACCCATCTTCATCATCTTCGTAAACTTACTCACTTCACACTGAACAGTACTATCAATAAAAGTAGGATCCAAATTAAAAGGAAACATATTAGCCAAATCATGAAACCTATAAGTCTTATAAGGCATAACTTTAATCGGATAATTACTTAAAGTCCCAGCCTTAATCTTTTCAATATACATCTTAATATCATCCAAATTATTCACAAGAAACCCCCTCTCCCTAATCTCCTGAACAATCGCAGGATACTCAGGAAGCAAAGTTGCCGCAAGATCCCTAAACGCAAAATAAATTGGTATCTTAGCTCCAGCTTCTAAAGTATGACTATTCTCAGTCAAATGAAACAAACCCATACCACTAATATTAGCAGCCCCATTCTTAGGCCTGAAAGTCTTAAAAAACCCCATGTGATCCTTTCCAATAATATACATTAAAGGAAGCTTCATCATGCTGGCTTTAAGAAAAGGTATTGCTGGGGTCTTCCACATAATAAAAACCAATAATAATGTTTCTCCTGCCACTATTCCATAAAGTACATAAATTAATTGCATAACTTGTTCCGGTGTCATAAATATCCCCCATTAACTAAAAAATGATCTAAAGCCAGCAAGCATTCCACCTTTTTTTGCACTCTGACCCCCACCACCCTGAATACTTTGAGTCACACTTGTTGCCTGAAGCGTTCTCTCATTTATCCTATATCTTTCCATACCAATACCCCTCTTAAAATCAGCATAAACCAATAAATCAACCATATTCATTTCCTGCCTATTCTCAAAAGTGTACTTGTGCTTAGGCAAAGACATTATATGTCCAACCTTAATAATATTCTTATGAAAAAATAAATCTGCAGCATCCTCCTTATCCCAAAAACCAAGCTTAATACTTTTTGAAAGCAAACCCCAAAACTTACCCTTAATATTATTCGGCAATAATTCCTCATTATTATACTCCTGAATAACCCTCAAATCATTTGACCTTCCAAAATACTCATCTGCCTGTTGCTGCTGCATCTGCTGATCAGGCATCCCCTCCGGGGGAGGAACAAATAAAGGCATATCTTTATCAGGTACGTAACTTCCTTTCGGCTGAGAAACCTCAGCTTCTATAAAATTTGGCATAATTATCCACCCCCCCCCTAAGCCGATTGACATCCTCCCTTGACTAAAGTCAAGGGTTTTCCCACTCACGCATCATAATCTCCCATCCCCGGATCATTCTCATGCCTGCTAGATAATGCAAATAAAGCAATCACAATCATCATAACAATACAAAAGAAACCCAAGAAAAGGTTCAAATAAGCAAAGCCCACATCTGTAATTTCATAATTATCACACGTTGCTGTTGAAGTGCTCTGATTCAAAGTAAAATCTGATGTTGTTTGATTCACATAACAATAATTATAATCATAAACTGCCGCATTCAAACCAAGCATAAAAAATATTATCATTGCAGTCAAAACAAAAATCATCTTATTTAACAAAGGAACCTTACCAGTCAAAGCATCCCCTTTATACGGAAGAATTCCTAAAGCAAGAAAAACAAAAGCGATAAGTTCTAACACAATAATAAGTTCAAATATCATCTTAAGTTAACCTCAACCATATTTATATTTAAATCTTTTGTAACAAATTGTTACTTATCTGTTTTAACTTTTTTCTAATTGTTCTACTCTCAAAGTTAATTTTGCCAAATCTGACTTTAACAAAGCATTTTCATCTTTTAAAGCTTGAACTTCACCGTCCGTGCTTTCTGTTTTTTCTATTATTTCTTTCATACCATCAACTATTTTAGGAATCATTTCAGCTTTTGATGTCATCATTATTTCTGGTTCTATTATTTCTTTTTCAAAAGTTTCATAATAATCAAATTTCCAATCATTATATGATGCGTATTGTTGTCCAGTAATAGAATGCGTGTAAACAGCATATTTTATGTTCCCACGTTCATATCGTTTCTTTGTTAATACTAAATCTCCTTCTTGTTTTATTTCATCTATAGATATTTCTTTCTTTGATTTTTTATTCCTAAACACGATTTTAGTATAATTTTGTTCAGGAAAGTGAACTACAGCATTAGGAAAAGTTTCATTAAGTTGCTGAGCCGAAAAACCAGTTTTAGTTATATTAGTTTTATTTATGAAAGTGAAATCAATAACTCTAGTAGCTTTAAACTTATCTAATAATCCTTCCCTGGAAGAATTAACAATATTTTCTTTAAGACGTGCATCAGATACATCAGTTAATTGAAAAGTTCCAGCATCAGAAACTAAATGACCGGTAACATCGCCATCACCATCATAAGCACTCAAAAAATAATTAATTCCTGATTCTGTATCTTCGCCAAGCTGAAGTTTAATACCCTTTCTATTAACATTATCACCATCATTTTGGAAAAAAGCCATATAATCTGCGGTATCATCTTTCACATCTAATTGGTAATTAGGAAATATTTGTGTTCCAATAGAAATACTGCCATCAAATTTGTTTCCAGTGTCAATTCCTTCAACTTGAACACCAAAGGCATATCCTTCAATTTGACTATCCCCACCATTAGACATATCATTAATAAATAATCCTGTAACGCTATCTGAAACATTAAATACATCGTCTGTGTCAAAACCTATATTAATAACAACACCATTAGTAACAGATGCATTATCTTCTAAAGTTAAACTTGCAGATAATGCATGAGTGTTACCAAAAGTAGTAGTGTTTTCTTCAAGAACTGATTCTATAACCATGCCCTTATCTAATACTGTATCAGTAGGATTACCATAAATTTGGTGTTCAGTATTAGAATTATAAATCCAACTTTTATAAAGAGTGTTTGCTCCATCTGGAAAAGACTCGTTTTCAGTATAAGTTCTAAAAATAAAACCACCTACTCCTCGATAAGAACTTCCAACACTAAAAAAATTACTACCATTAAAAATATCTTCAGAAAAATAAGTACCATTAGCAGCTACAATAATTTTATCAAATAAATTTTCAGGAGCTTCCGCTTTTAAATTACTAATTTTACTTTCTTCCGTACCAAACCCCGGAAAAAATCTTTTAGAAAATATCATATTTGTTGTTATATTTCCCGAACCATTAAAATTATTTTCTCCATATTCATAAGCTATACTAGTACTCAAACAATTCCCACCACTAATGCAAACATCATTACCAGAAGTCAAGTTTAAATCTCCTTGCACTTCAACATAATTATAAGCTGAATCGCTATCTTCAGAATCAGGAATTAAAACTATGTTTTTATATGCTTCTAAATATGTAGAATTATCATCACTATCTAATCCAAATCCAGCATATTCATCTTCATCCCCATTAATCTCATATGCACCATAATTTTTTAAAGCTAACCAAGTACTTTTATCATTCATTCCTTCAATGTAAATATATGCTTCATCATCAGTATCACCAATAGAATCTATCATTATCCTACTATAATTTGCTCCATCATCATCATAATAAGTAATATTAAAAATGGTATCACCAGTTGAATTAATAGCAAAATCCCCTTCATTCAGGTGATATAAATAAGCTAGATTTATGCATGATCCTACAACACTACAATTATTTATTGTTGTATTAATATCACTCCATTCATCAATACAAGAAGTGTTAATACAAAAACCTTCAGCTCTAGCATTACCTGCAATGTGCAACGTTTCTACAGGAGTACCTTCATTAATACCTACCTTTCCACCAACTTTCAGCATTATATTAGGATCTCCCCCATTCCAGTCCCCCATAGCTAAATCATAATAACTACTTCCATCAAAAGGTAAAATTCTTGCAGTAGTTCCACTTAAAATATATTGAACTAAATTAGCTTGACCAGCAATCATTTCACCACTATAACTACTTCCAGTAACAACACTAGACTTACCCACCACAGTGCCATCAACATTAAAATTAGCAGAATCGGCAACAGGAGAAAAACTTTCTCCAACAGTCCCTTTAGTAACATTCAAAGCAGTACCACTACCACCATATTCCAATCTGTAACCTGTATCATCATCGCTATCATGCAAAATCACAGCAGGAGTTGCTTCTTCAACTTCAATATCTTGCGTGAACACATCCCCTTGTTGTATAGCATTATCTATTCTATCCATTTTACCAGCAGGAAAATAACCACTTTGACTTTGAGTAGCTTCCCTAGTTACAATAGAATGCTCAGTTTCAGTTATATGCCAACCAATATCATCAACAGGATTAACACCGTACAACCCGTGTAATGCACCATGTTGGATATTAGAAGTCCAACTACTCCATTCAATTTCATTCCACCAGTAAGATTGATTTTCATCTTTTACAGTAGTAACCCAACCATAACTAGGAGCTTGAAATGACCAATTAGCAGCAGTAGAATTCCAAACAGTAATATTATCCTCGTAACCAGTCCAATTAGTAGGAATAGCAGAAGATATCACCTCTGAACCAACAGTTAAAAAAGTTCCCATATTAGCAATATTATTATATTCTGAAGCGAGCCAATCATCACTTTTTTGATCAGTAGCAATTCTAACTTCATCAACAATACCATAACCTGAAGGTTGACCATCTCCCCTAGCCATAATATTAACAAAACCAACAACAGCATCTTTACTAGGAGTAACAGCACTACCATACTGAACGCCATCTATCAAAATCTTAGCTTGTCCAGTTCCATCATAATCATAACTTAACACAAGATTATGCCAACTACCATCACCAACAAGACTACCACCATCAATTTGCTGACTTCTAAACCATAACCCCCCATTTTTATAACCCATAATAAATGAAGATGAATAACCACCTAAACTTTTAGCTTGAGATATAAGATAAGCACTAGTAGTCTTAGCATCTTTAAGCCAAACACTAATAGTAAAATCGCCAGTAGCCAACTGAGTCCCAATAGTTGTATTTCCCCAATCGCCAACACCATCAAAACTATAAGCTTTACCAATTATACCCTCAACTTCTGTAGGATCACCACCAAGTTTTCCTAAATAACCATTACTCGTAGAATCGTTAAAATGCGTATCATTATATTTCTTCATATGAAATACTGCTGTATTCCAAGCAGTCCAAGTATTAAAAACATCTTCGGTATTAGTAGCACTATCATAACCATAATACATATAAAAAACTGTATCTATCGCACTAGAAACTGTAGGGTTTTTAAAATGAGCTACTAATTTTTTGTTACCTGAAGTATCATTATAATAATCAAGTTCGTAATCTAAAAGAGTAATTTTATCTGAATCAACAAACACAATATCATCACCATCACTTTGAGCCTTACCAAATATTTGATTACTTGAATCATCTATAATTACTGTAATTGGAAAATCAGTTTGTGTAGTATCAAAATAATCAGCTTCTATTGTAAACTTTTGTCTGTAATCCCATTGACCTGCTACACCATACCAATCGCCACTTTCCCCAAAAGGAATAATATATCTATCACCATGAGTCGGGCTTGCTGGAGGAGCAGAAGTTGTTTTACTCAACACAATTGGTTGCCATTCATCAGCACCACTACTTCCACCAAGTCCGAGATTACCACCAACTTCTTGAAAAGCACCCTCAACTTCTGTAGAATGATAATAACCGCCACTATCTGTTATTAAAGTTGAACTTGCAGTCACATACTTATTTTCCCACCTATCATCACCACTATCAAAAATTACAGCTTGACCATCTAGCATATTAGCAAAATAAAAATAACTCGTATTAGTTAAGTTTGTAACATTAACCAAAGTAACAGCTAAATCATTCCACTCATCAATACAACTACCATCTAAACAAATATTTTTTGTAACATTAAAATCTATAACAGTTAAATTAAAATAATCACCAACCACATCTAAATTACCATTAAGAGTCAAATTACCATCTATAGTATTATCTTGATTATTAAAAACAATAGTACTTTTATCAGCTTCATACGAACCATTAACATCATCCCAACTATCAATCCACCCACCATTTAATCCTAAACTATAATCATCACCATCATCAGACAAGTCCTGAGAACCTATACTAAAATCTTGATCAGTCTGTAAAAACTCGCCAGTCGTATTAAGAAAGATTGTACCATCAACAGATATATCATCTTTATAAAAAGCTAATTCCGGATCTTCATCAGAAAATATAATTAATGATTCATTAATTCCAACTGATTCATCAAGACTATTATTATTAATACCTCTTAATACCGAAACATGACCCAAATAACCAGCTTCATGATGATTTATTTCAAATAATTCAACACTAACATAAACATTACCATCCCCAACCCTACTATCAAAACTAACATTAACAATAGTCCCATTCTGTAACCTATCAGAAACATTACCAATAATCAAACCATCAACAGTTCCATTAGGATAAAACTGACTAGCATTATTAACAATATCAGCTCTAACTAAAGAAACATTATTATTTATATCAGTTCTCACTGCTGAAATATTTCCAGCAAAATCTGATAAACTAATATTATCCATACTATCTATTTCGGTTTGTAATAAACTATCATTGTTTATTCTGTTAGTTATTTCACTGATTAAGCTTATGTTAGTGGCATCTAATTTAGTTGCGTTGCCTATTAAACTAGCATTTAAAACATCAACTCTTGAATCTATTCTAGTATCATTAGCTAACAAACCAGTTATTAATGCTGGAGCTGTAACTGTTGAATATGTATGTTGTGCTAAAGTTAAATGATAATATTCACTAGCTGTACCACCTTGTAATCCTGCTAAAAGATTATGAGTTGTAATTGGAGCACCAGTTGTTGCGAAAGCTACCCATGCTGAACCATCACACCAAAGAAGTTCAACTGCTGAACTATCATAATACCAAGCACCCGCAAAATTAGCAGTACATATTTCAGGACCGCCATTACTGCCTTCAAGTTTCATCATATTCTCTTGTAAAAGCATAAGAACTTGAGAACCTCCAATAGTAACCAAACTTTCAACTGGTTCTACTTGAACACTTGCTTTTGTTCTTTTAATAGCAATATAAGAATAATTAGTTGTGTCACTAAAAGCAGTACCATCAAATTCGTGACTACACATACCCCTATCAGTAGGATTAACAAATGAAATAACCCCACTAATCTGCATACCATTAGTCGTGTCAGTAACTCCGCCCAAAACATGATAATCACAAGAACTATTAGCATAATAATATTCTAAATCTAAATCTTTGTTAGACAGTGTTGATAAAGCAAAACCTATAGTAGTAAAATTATTATCACTACCAACATAAACATATTCATTAACATTTTCAAACAAAGTAACACCAGCACCCTCAGTAGTAAAATTCTCTGTTTCATTAACGCTTTCAACATAAGCACTAAGTAAAACATCAGTACTACCTTTATGAATAATATGACTTACCTCACCAATAATATGAATTACATCAACATCATTATCAACCCCCTTTCCCAAAAGATTAACACTAATAAACTGTAAATGACTATTATTAAAACCAGTAGCATCACCCTCTAAAGATAAAGCTTCCGACTTAATACCATCAACACCAGTAGTAGAATACATATATATATTTTGTCCAACAACACCATCATAATTTTTACTATCAACCTCCATACTTAAACCAGTATGACTATTAGCACCAGCAGCATCATCAATATAAACCCCAGTAAATCCCGTACCATTATCAATATTTATTTTAAAACTCGCATCAGGATTTTCCCCAATATTAATATAAGTATAACCATTATCTCCAACAAAAAAATTAGGTGCAGGATATATTATGTAAGACGTTTCATTCGTGTCAAGTATAACATCAATACCAGAAGATGCAAAACTTATTACTAAATGTGTAGAATTTAAAAATTTAGTTATTTCAGCAGTAGCACCAATATAAGATGGAGTAGAACTAAAAACTCTAAGAAAGCGTTCTTCATAAGTATCATCAAAACTAGCTTCGGAATCATATAAGATTTGGGTTGTAACATTTATTGTAGCATTAGCTGATAAAACATTTGTGTAAATAATTGCTAAATTATTATCTGAAACTTCTAATCCAGCACCATACTGCTGTGCTTCCACAAAAACTCCTTCCATTACTTTAACATTACCTAACGCATATATATCTCCAAGACCTGTAAATCCGGCATCACCAGTATTATTCCCTATAATAATATTATTTAAAGCTCGAATAGTACCATTAACATCAAGTTCGTATACAGGAACCATTTTTATTCCAAGATTTCCAGTCATATTATCCCCTGATTTAAGAACATAATCCTCACTAACATTACTCCAAGCATCAATACAAGAACCATTTAAACAAAAAATTGTTGAAGTCGTATTACCATCAACCAACAAATCCTGATCTATTTGCAAATCAACACCACTCAACCACCAAGGATCACCCCTCATTTCCAACAAACCAACAATACCTTCCAAAAAATTAGCTGAAATAGTATAACCCAAAGCATTAATATCACCACCAGCACTAATATTACCAGTCACATTCAACTCAGACAAAAAAGCACCACTCCCATAATAATCAGTTGCATTAACATGACCACTAAAATTAACATTAGAATAATTTATGAAATAATAACCAGTAGAATCAACAATAGCAATCGAATACCTATCAGTACCATCAAACTCCTCAATAATATCCTTATCAGAACCAAAAACCAAACTATCATAATCCCTAGTAATCCAAACCTCACCATCAGAAGTAATAGTCAATTTTGGAAAAGCCATACCACTACCACCCGTATCATCCTCAGTGTAAAATTCTAACCTACTAGGATGAACCGAACCAGTATTCCAAGTACTATCACCCTTCGCAAGTATTTGAGCACCAACTGCCATTTCACCAGCATCCGTTTCCCTACCCCAAAAAGCTATCTGACCAAGCAAATTCCCATCAATAACTTGACTATTAGATTCCCTCTCCAAATAAACAATACCGCCAACAGACCGCTGAGTTCTCAAAATAGAAGCATTAAGATCCTTATCACCCAACTCAACATCATACAAAGCACCAACATAAGGAACAAAATCCTCAGTACTATTCAAATCCTCCCAACTACTAACACAATCATCCCCAATACAAAACTCAGAAGCATTAACAGCACCAGTAACATTCAAAACATCATAATTAATCCAAGTAAAATTCAAAAAAGAATTCTCACCAGACCAAACATTATCATCATTCAAAAAACCAATAATATTCCTTTCAGCCTCATACCTACTCACCCCAGACTGAACCAAAGCATTCCTAGCCACAACAACAGTAACCATCAATAACAAAACAAGAAAAAACATTAAGGCTTTTTTTTTAATCATCTTCACCATACTTTATAGTAAGTAATATATAAAATTATCTAGTTTTAGTCCAGTAAACGATTAATATCTTTTCTAGTTATTCTTCTCCTACCCATCTCAACATACTTTAGGTAAAACTCAAAACCAACATAATCCCTCCTTAATTCCTTGCAAGCAAGACCAGTAGTGCCAGAACCAAAAAAAGGATCCAAAACCAAATCACCCTTATCACTAAACAAAGATACAAAAGTCTTAACCAAATCTAAAGGAATCGCTTGAGGATGCAAATCCTTCCCACAAATATAACCATTCCTATATTCAATCACATCAGTCAAAAAAGACTTATCATGATTCACCTTAGTCCCATTCCACTTACGCTTTATATTAATCTTATTACCATCCCCTGGCTTTATTAACACTTGACAAATATTATGTCTAAAAGCAAAATGCCAAGCAGGCCTGATTGAACTCCCCCTTAATAATACAATACTATCCCTCAACTCAAACTTATTAAAACAATGAGAAAATTTAAAAATATTCTTAGGATTATTAATAACAACAAGAACACAATCTTTCTTCAACACCCTCAAAAACTCATTAGCCGTATCCTTTACAAACTTACCATAATCCACTTTCCCATCCTGACAATTAAAAGGATAATCAGCTATGATAAGATCCACCGACTCATCACCCATATGTTTCAAACCATCTATACAATCCACATGATAAATCTTATTCTTACCTAACATCATAACACCCCTATTTTTTCTAATGCTTTTCTATCAAATAAAATAAATTGATTTGGAGCTTTATTTTTCCAAAAATTAAATTTTTGAATACCTATTTCTTGCCAAAATCCCTTAACTTCAATATACTTATCCCATTCTTTTATATAAAAATCAGGATGATACTTCCCTAACTTCCCACAATCAAGTACTACTGATTCATAAGACCAAGTTAAATCTTGCTTATCTAACCATTCAGCAACTAAGACTTCCCAAGAACTTCTCATATTAATTTTTTTATAAGTATACTTCCCATTACCCTTATTTTTTCTGAAACTTTCTCTTGCAACCTTCCAAGCTTTATAACCATTCAACCTATATTTTTCTGGATCAGCCTTTACATTACTAAGGTGTGTTGCTTGTATCTTTTTTCTAACTTCAATAGATCTTTCTTGACCTAACCTAGAATGGTTCTCATAAAAAGGATTATTCTTACCCTTCAAATTCTTTGACATCCATTTAGACTTACAATTAATATTACAAAAATGATTATGGTCTTTTTTTAGATTACATAACTTTTTATGAAAAATCTTTCCACAACCATCACACTTAGCAAATGTTTCTTTTTTATTCCAAGCTGGTTGTCCAAAATGCCCCACCCTATTCTTTTGGATAAGTTCTTCAGACATCCTTTTTCCTTTATTCCAAGGTGTTTTTCCTTTTGTTGCTTCAGATATAAGTTTTTTAGTTTCATCTGATAACCTTTTTCCAGTTCTAGGATTATTCTTACCCTTCAAATTCTTTGACATCCACTTAGACTTACAATTAATATTACAGAAAAAGTTCTTATGAAGCTTAATTTTATAAGGTCTTACTTCAATTAGTTTCGAACAAAAATCACATTCACGTTGCATAAACAATAAGAAAACTAACGCATTTATTAAACTTGCGAAAAAGTTAAAAAAAACAGGGTTAATATCCCTGACAGAAGCTAAAGCTTCAAAGTTCACCTAAAAGATTCAGTACTTACGCACCGAAAGCTCTTATCAGGATCCCTATAATAACAGCAGCAGCAAGAACTATAATTGCTACAGTAGCTAACTCAAATGCATCATAAGTTGTGGTTGCAACACTCTCAACTGTAGTATTAGCATCACCAGTAACTGTTGGCATGCCATCTTTTACTTTCGCAAAAACTACAATCCCTACAACTAATAGAATAGCAGATACAACAAGTGTAGCTATCAATTCTTTCATGCCCACTGCTTGATTATATTTTAGTTTCATCTTTTTTTTTCTTTAATGATTATAAAAAAAAGAGGACTTTTGATCCTCTGGACAGGAACAGTGCGTTCCAAAGTTCACCTAAAAGATTCAGTACTTACGCACCGAAAGCTCTTATCAGGATCCCTATAATAACAGCAGCAGCAAGAACTATCAAAGCGACAGTTGCTAACTCAAATGCATCATAGGCTGTGGTTGCAACACTCTCAACTGTAGTGTTTGCATCCCCTGTAACTGTTGGCATAGAGTCTTTTACTTTCGCAAAAACTACAATTCCTACAATCAACAGAATGCCTGATACAACAAGTGTAGCAATCAATTCTTTCATGCCCACTGCTTGATTATATCTTAACTTCATCGTAATATGAGCTTTTGAATTCATCATATATAAACGTTTTTGGTATAGTTATAAATAGGATTCAAACTTACTAAATATTTATAAATGATTAATTAATTTTGTTAGATATGGCAAAAACAATAGGAATTATGACTGTTGGTATCCGAACAAAAAATATATTTACCAACCTTCCATTAAAAATAAATAAAGAAATTCAAATAAAAAAATCAAAAGACAACATCGGCTCAATAACTTTACCAGAATTAAATTACCCTTTAACAATCTATTTCAAAAAAAATAAAGCATTTTTTGGCAAGATCAGCCACATAAGAATCTTTAAAAAAAATAATAAAATCAAAGCCAACATGTATCTAATCAAAAACTGCGAATTTTGTGGTAAGCTCCTCACACTCCAACAAATGAGATGTTGCTCTAGAAGGTGTGATGAATTATTATGGAAAAAAGAAAATCCAGAAAAACATAAGCAAAAATTAATTAGGCAAACTATTAAAAAAAAAACAAATAAAAAATATAAAGAATACGTGAAACAATATAACAAAAAATATTATCAGGAAAACAAACAAAAATTTGATAAATATAACAAAAAAGATTACCAGAAAAACAAACAAAAATGGCAAGAAAAAAACTTCGTAAAATACAACCGAAAAGAAATCCTCAAAATTATTGGAACCGTATGCCAAAAATGCGGAAAATTCCCATCCCAAATACACCACACCACATATGAAAATCTCCCCCACAATAACCTCAAAGAATATTGTAAATTCCTAAAAATACTATGCACTAAATGCCACAAGAAAAAAAATCCTCTGCAGAACAAGAATTAGTGACAACAACTAGCCTGCAGAGGAATATTGGGGGTAAAGTAATAGTGGTGATTAGGCCTTTCCAACAATTCTCCAAGCTTTACAACCCGAAGGAGCATCACTGACAGCAAATCTCCTGCCTTTTCTGACAACTATCTTATACTTACTTGACTTAAACTTTTTCTTCCCTTTCATGTCATAAAAATTCAATTTTTCTGGCATATTTATCATCTCCATTTATTATTTTATTTTAATCTCCCCCATAAATTGGTGTAATGAAGGATCAGCAAATCTATTCATCTTTGATAAATTTTCCTTTGAAAATTTCGGTTGTAAATTACTATGGTGGAAACATCTTTCTCTTTCTCTTTCTGGGTCTTTATAAGGTATTTTATTTTCCTCCAATGAATAACTTCTTCATCATTTTTAACTGATTCTTATATTCTTTCTTATCTTTCATGATAGAATATAACTGTAATCTAATCTTAGGATTTGGTTTACCAAATAAATCTTTTATCGTTTCTACTTGCTGATTTTTCTGTTGGTATTCTAAATACCTAATTCTCTTCAATTTTCTCTGAACTCTTTGTGATGGACTCATTCATACCAGTTTTTTTGCTCTTTCAATTCCTTTTTTAGTCCCCATATCTGTCTGACCCATAGTATCAACTAATTCTTTTGGAAATCCCCTTTGTGGCCTCAGTTTATCTTCATCTAAACAACTCCCTAAACCCCTTCCTGTTCTTGGACCTTTTCCTTGAGGTCCAGTTCTATCTCTTCTTGGCATTTTTTATCAATCCTCCTTCATAATTTTTTTCATCCTTTAGTATGATGGATTATGTTACTTAAAATTGAATCTACCATTCTTTTTATCTTTTTTCTCTTTCTTCCTTGCTTTCATTTCAGGCATCGTCTTATAAGAAAATTCAGCTATTTTTCCTTTCAGATATTGTTTTGTTGGATGAGCTTTAAAACAATCTACTTGCCTATAACTTTGAACCCTATGTCTCAACCTTGATGCATGACCAGTATACAAAAGATGACCATGCTTATCATAAAACTTATACTGACCAGGCTTATTAGGTATCTCACCCTTCAAAGTATTTTTTCTAACAAACTTCTTTCTGCACCAAGCCATTATATTTCTACCTCGCTTATCAAATTCTTTTTTGGCTTTCTCAAAACTGGACTTATGTCTTTGTCCACTTCATATATCAAACTTTTCTTAGGCTTTTTTAAGACATCAGTTATCATTTTCTTTTCCTCCTCTTAGTTGACCCAACTAAATAATCTAAAGAATCTATCACCCCCTTAGCTGCACCTATTGGCATCGCAACTGAACCCACTTGTAATGCTTGTTGTCCTGTTGTATTAATGCTTGCTACGGTGGGGTTTGTTGAAGTCCCCGCTATTTTTCCCATAGCTACAGAGCCGACCATCAAGCCAACTCCCCCTCCTAATATGTTTTTAGTTGTTTTTTTCATTTTTTCTTTTTTTTGTAACACTGACTTCTTTTACCTCCTTTCTTTTTTGCTTCATAACTGCCCTTATAAGGCCCTGTCTTATCTCGTTTTCCTCTTGCTGTTTTTCCCATTTTTTTACCTCGTTTTTATTTTTTCTTTTTCTTTTTTCCGACGAGTCCTTTTGCTCTTAGACGATTCCATTCGTGATAATCGAAATTTTTGGTATGTCCTTTACGTACATCTGGAGCTCTCAATCCCGGACCTATTTTCGCTTCAGTCAAAGATACTCTTTTAGTTGCGTGAGCCATCTCTTTCATAATTGGATTTCCTGAATCATCTACTTCAATCATTTCATAAGATGAATTCCCAGTCCATGATGGAAACGCACCTTTCTTTTTTCTTTTTATGTAGGGCATAGTTCATCACCTCTTTGCTAGCCACTTAAATGCCATTGGTAAAGCAATCATCATTACAGCCATGATATACATTGGCCAATATATTATTGGATCTACTAACTCATAATGTTGCATTAATAAAGTTATCATTATCTGACCGAATGCTGCAGCTATAAAATTTTGGGATTTTATATATATCGCTGCTGGAATCAATAATATTATGAAAGCAGATGCGAACAACCAAGCAAACTCTCCTGCACTAGACTGCCATCCAACGATTGAAGCATTTATTGGATTGAACTGTGACTCATTCACAATATTTTGCCATCCGTAGGGCTCGGGGAACGTTGAAGCATTCATAAACTAACACCCCATTTATATAAAGATGGTTCTGCATAATGATTACTTTTTTTATAATACTCTTTTTTTGCATCTTTAATTTTATCTTTATTTTTTATTCTATATTCTTTTATCTTTTTCTTATTATTAATATAATATTCCTTTTTTCTTTCTCTAATCCTCTCTTTGTTTTTCTCTTCATATTTTTTTCTATATTCTCTTAATTTTTTATCTCTATCCCCCATTTTATTCGTTACCCCCAAAAGATCTACCCGAAATTAATTGGATTATTGCTATAGCATAAATTAAGTATAATGGAGTTACAAAATAATATATTATTTGTATTGGAACATGAAAATTCTCCAAGGTTACATGGGCTAATACTGTTCCTTTCACAAACGCATCCAAAAACCAAAATAGTCCCCTAAGAAAATCTCCTCCCGATTGCAAGTATTGCTGATCCAAATTCTGAGCACTATTCAAATAATATTTTTCATTCTTAAAATTATATACTTTGTATCCTAAACTCTCCGGATCTAAAAAATTCCCATTTACGTCTACAGGACTTTCTGTTAAGACATCTGTTTCTAGCTCATTTGGTAATAGACCAGTCTGCGAAAATAAACCCACTGTTAGGTTAATCATCATCAATGCCATTACGATTTCCAAGTATTTCATTTTTTTACTCCGATTTTTGTATTTTTCTCCATACCATAATTACAGTTGCAATACTAAAAAATGATAGTCCAAGTGTTATCCTTCCAAATCCGCCAATGTGTGTTGCATGATTTAATGGGTCTAACCATTCCCTATTTAGGAATATCCATGAGATAACTATTGAAAGTGCTAATCCATATTCTATTGACATCGCACTAAATAATAATAATATTGATAAGATTGTACCCATAGCAACCCATAATTTTATGTCTTCATCCCAAGCTGAAAATCCAGGGAATGTTGTAGCAGCAGACCTATACCAAATTACTCTTGATGAAATCATTACATAAGTAGTTGCATTCTTATGATTTATAGTTGTCTTAGTTACATAAGTTTCATTTTTTGAAAGACCAGATAAAAGAGCAGATATGTTAATTCCATTTGTCCAAGTATAATTATAAATTAGTGTAGAAACATAATCCCCATCTTCTACAGCAATAGACCAATTATTTGTTCCAGTCTTATTTAACCTATAAATCTCCCACGTAAAATTAGTAAATCCAGATAAAGTATCTGTATAAGTCATATTAATAGTTCCAGCATCTTTATCAACAATATACACTATATTCGTACCATCTTGTGCAGTTGGTGTCTCATCAAAAATAGCGATATTTGGAAGCACAAGTGTCGCAGTCTTTGCCTCAGCTATAAAATAATCAACAAGCTTTTTATTACCATTATCATCTTCCACATAAAGATTATACCTTTCGCCCTCATCCAACCACAAAGTAACCTCCTTTGTAAAATCAATTTTTTGCGAAATAACTTCTTTATACCCATCCGTAATCCATTTCTCTACTGAAATTATCGCATTATTATATTTGTTTGCCAAATCCTGTAAAGGTATTTTCTCCTCAACAATAGTATCCGAAGAAGGCTCCTGTAATTCCATCAACCAAATCGTAACATTCGTAGACCCAACAGGGGGATTTACAAATCTGTAATAAGACTCTCCAGCCTCAGGATAATTCACAGTAACATACCACCCCTTATCTGCAAGAGGAGCTGTCCAATCACAATCCAAACCCTCAATAATAGGACTTGCAGTTGTCACCACATTTTTCACTTCTTTAGTTGGACAAATAATTGTTATTGTTATCTCTACCTGAGATGTGTTACTTTCCGTAAAATTAAATGTTGTATCAGTCTGCTCCCTCCTTATCAATACGCTAAACCTCCTTGTCAAATTCAAATCAATTACCACTTGATCTCCAACCGCAAATGTTCCAGCTGTGCTATCAACAGAATTATTAAATGATTCAGTAGATGCATTTGCTGAAAAATTATACGCTCCAGCATTCATCTTATAAGATCTCGTTCCAGTTCCCAATGATATCGTATAATTTGAAAGTGTTCCAACAGTTGCATTCATGCTTGAATCCAAAATTAAAGCTCTTGAAATTGTTTCCCTCACATTCACAGTAGCTTCCGCCTGCCAAAATGAAGTGTTATAAACTGTTGTACCACCACTAGTATATGAAGTTGAAAGATTACCAAATGCGTATGTTAAAGCTGTCTGATTCACAGTATAAGTTCCATTGTAAAAGCTTACAGTAATATTTCCAGTAGTTGTTGAATAATTAAACGTGTCTGAACTATTAAATATTGACACATTAAATGAAGGAATAGTTGACCCATTCCATGCGTTGTTAGCTACAAAAGTTATATTCTCATAATAATCACTAGTAAAATTAAATTCAACAAAATCATAATTTACTCCCCCAATACTATCAGTTTCTATATAATTTTCTGTTGTTAGATAAGTATAAATAATTTTATTCCCTTCTAACTTTGAAGAAACCTCATTATCTTGGTTGATAGTATCTCCATCAATCCAATACCCCCCAATTCCATTTGCACATATCCAATGTTCTTTATATTTAGAATTTCTCTTAAAAGTTTGATACGGACATTCAAAACTTACATTAACTTTTTTTAGCTCATTTTTTGGATTATCAATATTTATCTTTAATGATACCCTATCCCGTTTTTGTATTATCTCCACTGAGTCAGCTTGAGATTTGGGAATAGCAAAATTTAAATCACCAACATACCCTTTATAATCATTCCATAAAAAATTAAATATATCCATGCCTGTTTTAGCATTAAATTCCTCCAAGGTATGATCATCTGAAGCGTTAAATATGCAGTTATACTGTCCAGGTGTATGGAATACTGTGCTGTTATCTAAATTATAAGTTGTACTAACTAAATTAGTTTCCTGCCATGAATATGATTGAACACCATTTAAGTAACAACTCAAATTTACCCCAAATAAATTTGGATCTGATGCTGTAATATCAAATTTTAAAGCAGAATTATTTGCTACCTTTGTTGAATTTGCCCCTAAAGGATAAACCAAAGTTATTGTTGGCTTAACTTGATCAATTTTAATAGCTTGTGATGATCCGTTTACAGCATATTGGGAATTATTACAATAAGGAGTAAATAACATAGTTTCAGTACCTTGAGTTAATAGACTACAAGTTATAATTGACATATTTTCTGAAATCAATACTTCACTATCATTAGTGCAAGATACAAATCCTGAAGAACTATTAATAATAACACCGCATGAATGAGTTGATGAAAAATCAGTTGTAGTTATATTAATATCAAAATCATCATTAAGTAATTTACCATTATATGTTGAAAGATTTGAATACACATAAGTAAGATTCCAATATACACTTTTATTTGTTGAATTTACAAAATAACCATCTTCACCAGAACAATTAATATAAGATGTTATATTTTCGGAAAATCCAGGATTAACTGAAACAGTAAAATTATATAATGTATCAATAGATAAATTATAAGAACTATTCTTTTGTGTTCCATTCCAAATTATACTACAATTTGCATTATCCATGGGGTCTCCTGTAATATTAAAATAATATAATAAAGATGAATTATAATTTATTGAATTGTTTTGTGGATCAAAATCATCCCAATTTATAAATCCACAAGAATTACATACGCTACCGCCACAATCTATATTTGTTTCGTCACCATTTTGTATTCCATCAGAACAAGTTCCAGTTGTGTAAGTTGTGTACAAGTTGTCAAATGTTGCATTTGAATACCATCCAACTTGTAATGTTGTATAAAACTGTTCTGTTGGCACTTCTGTTAAACTATTATTATCGCAAATTACTGAACCATCAATACTAAGTATGCTTCGATCATCAATCATAGTCAAATTTACTAAGTAAAACGTGTCATTTGCAAAACTAGGTATTGGTTCTTGACATACTACTACATTATTAAGTGAAAATCTTATTGTTCCAGAAAATATAGCTATCCTATCATTTGTTGGTATTCCCATTCTTATTTCTGTTGAATGATGATAATAAGCAGATATAGGATTTACTTTCCAGTTTACGAGTATAGTAAAATTTGTTGGAGGCACATAACTAAAATTTCCTTCTGCTTTAGCATCCCCATCTGCTGACGCTTCCCCTAAAATATTTAAATACTTACCAGTAATTATATCTAAAGTACTCCCAGCACTTTCTACTGTTACATTCCATTTACTTTGATTACCAAAAGTCCCCAACCCATAACTTTCAAAATTATCATACAACCCATAATCTGTGTGATACCTTACAGCATTAACATTAACCAATAACATTAATAATATTAAAATCCAAATTATTATCCTCACTGTTATCCTCCGTAATCATCTCTTTGTTGCAATTTTATCAACGCCCACAAAATCATCGAAATAATAATAGGCAAAGGCAACCAAACCCAAATCGTCTGCGACCTCTCATAAAAAGTTTGGTAAGTCTGATCATACAAATCCGAATCATTCTGAAACAAATTATAAACAGTCCCCAAAGGCTCCATCAAAATAACATAAACAAACCCAAATATAAGTATAAAAATCACGAATACTAACCAAACAAATGGCGATGACTGTTTCAGTTTTATTTTCATATTTATGGTGGTAACTGATAATATTGGGGATCTTTTCTCGTAGCAACAATAATTAACCAAATAATCAACCCTATCGCTAATATGATTGGAGCCGTAAGCCAAAAATACCTTACTTTAATAATCAAATCCGAAGCTCTCTCTGGAAGCTCTTGACAAGCCCCATTAACCCAATACGCATCAGCACCCGAACAACCTGCTTCCGTCAAATACCCGGACACCTTCGAATTATCTGTGAACTTATTATAAGTCATAGCAAAAGGTTTCAACATAGCATAAAATGAAATAAACAAAATTACAATCAAAACTAACACAGTGAAAGCTGCAAAAGCATTTGATTGTTTTAATTTCATCACAACATCCTCATCTTTTTTCCTTTTGGCGTTATCCCCTTTAATTCATAAGTTGAAACATACGGTTGAAACGACATTTTCTTAGGTTTAACCTGAGTATAAAAACTTTTAATCCCAGCATTTGATTTCTTTTTCTTTCCCCTTCCAACAGTTCTTCCCGAACCTTCATAAACTCTTGACCAACCCTTCATCGGCTTTGTCCAAGGAAACGCACTACCTGCCCTTTTCTTAGTTGAAGGCATAGATGATTTTCCAATCTGAAGTTTATCTCCCTTTTTCACTCTTGATGTCTTCCTAGTAAAAGACTTAACATCTTTTTTATAAGTAAACTTTGGTGCTGAAGAATCAAACCTACCAGAACTAGGCTTAGGAATGTACCCAGGCAATATGTTTGAAACATTTGTCATCTGCGTTTCCCTAGCTGAAGAAGTACTTTGACCATAAAAAGAATTTGATTCACTATAAGGCCAACTCGTACCACCAAAAGTAGAACCACTCATCGCATTCTGACCTGAACTACCAAAACCAAAACCTCCTTGTGCTTGAGATAACCTTTGCCTTTCCATCCTTGTTCTCTGAATATTAAGCTTGGAAAACTCAGCCTTCCTTGCAGCATCCAAACCCCTCATCATAAGTTCCTTTTTCTCTAAAGATTCAAGCCCCCTCAATTTTGCCTTTTCCTTTTGCTTACCAGAAATTTGAGAACCAACCAATTCTTTAAAAGTATCAGTAGTCATCCTATCTGCAGAAGATATTGGAACCTTCTCAGAATTGTAACCAGTTATCCTCCCACTCTTATCTTTTATAGGTACTTGTATTTCTTTATACCCTCTCCTTCTCTCCTCAAGCTTCCTAAGTTTTTTTGGATCTAAACCTGCTTTTTCAGCTCTTTGCTTTAATCTTGCAGATTCTCTTTCTTTCATAGCTTCAGCCACATCTTCCTTTTCAAATAAGTAACCAGTCATCCTTGAAGCACCAGATCTCACATCATACACTTTTTTACTAAATTTCTTTCCAACATTCTGTGCTACAGTTCCCCACAAAGTATCTGGTTCAACCTTTTCTTCAACCACTTTTTCAGGTCTTTTATGTTGTGCTTTAGATTTTTGTATATTCTCTTTAAATTCTTTAGTTCTTTCCCCCTGCCATTGAGAAGCCTGCTTTAACTTATCCTTAGCAACTTTCTCTTCACCTATCTCTTTCTGCATTTTCTTGAATAATTCATCATCCTTATTTGATCCTAATTTAAACTCAGGAGATTTTTTATAATCTTCATATTCATCAATTGATTTATCTGCTTCATCAATTTCTTTTTTATATCTTTTTTCTGCAGCTTTCCTCATATTCTCTTTCCTTTTAATCTCTTCAAGTGATTCCCCAGGTCTTTCATATTGTGCTTTTGATTTTTCCCTATCTATCCTATTTTGCCAAGCTTCTGCCCTCAAGTCTTCAGGTTGTTCTCTTTCCGTAACTTGTTTATTATACCTTTCTACATCTTCATGCATTTTTTCTTTTCTTTCTAGTTCATCAAATTGTTTTTGTCTTTCTTGTTCTATAATTTGGGATTGTACATTTCTTACTGCTTCTCCCCTTTCCGCTTTTTGTTCCATTGCAGTTCTTGCAGCCCCAGAAACTTGTTTATCTTCTCTCCAACCCTGCCCAGTTACAGCATTTCTTAATTTTGTTATAAACCCATGCTTTCTTGAATCCATCGAAAAACAATCTAAAGCATTAGGTACGAGATCCCCATCAGTATCAGTAAAGTAACTAATCATCCTATCAGCAGTAGGCTTTCTCTTAACACTCCTCAAATACTGCTTCTGACTAGGACCACCCCTCATCTTCGTTTTGATACCCATAGCTTGCTTAAATGAAAGACCAGTAATATTAGGAACTGACGCTACATCTGATAACATATTTGATCCAAGAATATTACTCCTTCCTTTCTTTTTACTTGAAGCATTCCACCCACCCATCAATTTTCTTGAATTTAAATACATATCTTTCATTCTTTCCACCTCAAAATAAATTTTTAGTCTTTAATTCTTTCTTTCTCAATTGTTTATCAGCCTTATACTTATTAGGTATAGCATCACCCAAAAGTTTTTCAATAGATTTTTTCTCTTTCATAATACTCATCCCCCCCCCTTACAATATATTAAACTTGTCACGTTTAAAGTCTGATATTAATGGCTTTATTCTTTTTTTGTTAAATTCTTTATGTAATTCGAGTATCCCAAATGTTTTGATACCATAACCAAACTTCTTTTTCAAAGGCTTTTGCCTTCCCCCACCAAAAGGAAACCCTGGCTTTGCAGGAGCTGTGGTGGTAGTAGTATTATAAGTTTGATATTTCGTGTAAGGTCCATACCCATACTTTGAAGGATAAGGAGTGTAAGGCGTGTAAGGAGTATAAGGTGGAGCGTATTTATCATAAGGAGTGTAAGATGAATATTTATCATAAGGAGTATATTTCTCATAACCTTTATAACCTTCATATTTTTTATATTTATACGTTGGATAAGTAGGATATTTCCCATATTTTTTTGCATACCCATAACCCTTTGGAACAATACCATATAATGAATAAGGTTTATAACCAAATTCCTCATACCCTTCTTTGTAACCCTCAAGCAAGCTTGATTTACTAAGCATCACATCACTTGGCTTACCCTTAATTGGATCTTGCAATACAGAAACTGTTTTATAACTAAATAAACCTTTACCAGTTTTAACTTTCATTGTTTTAGTCTTAGGCAAACCTTCCCCCTTCACTAACTTCATAATTTCAGGTAACTTACTTAACTCCTTTCTCTGAGCAAGATTCATCTTTATCGTTGCTTTAGTTTGAGGCAACATCCCCATATTTAATCTTTGGAAATCCTTACCAAACTTATCCCAACCAGGCAATGGTGTTTTTCTTTTATATGGTGTTGCCCTCCCTGCTGTTTTCTTGCTTGTCATGAATTGAGACAGTAAATCTTTTGGTCTTGTCCTAGTCATCTCTTTTCCTTCCAATGCCAAAGCTCTCTGGCCTGTAATAAATTTAGGAAGATCCTTGCTTGCTCTTGTATCTGCAAACGCACCATAAAGCTCCCTTCTAGCTTGCAATTCATATCTTGGAATTTTATAACCTTCTGGAGTTTTTTTGAATAAAGGTTTGAATGGAGTAGCAGGCCCAACAGAAAATAAGTTTTGCATCAACATACTTTCACTATGCACTTGTACCCCACCATCTTTCAATCTTATATCAAAACCAGTTTCGGATTTCTCAATCTTAAATTGTTTTTGTGAAGTAATCTTTTCCCCAGTAAGTACTTGCTTATAACCTTTTTTAATCAAACCCTTAGTCAAAAATCTTTTATAATTCCTAATATCCTTTACATATAAATCAAGATCCTTAGGTTTTGGAACTCCCTCAGCTGCTCTTACCTTTGTCGATTGATAATGCAACCTTACTGCACTCCCACCAAGTTTTGCATTAAATATTTTTGTTCCCTCTCTAATAACATCCCAAGGCCCAGTATCCTTCTCAAATACTTCTATCTCTTCAGGTTTAATTTTATACTTTGCTTCCAAAGACCCATGTTTTGTTGTTGCATATAAATCTTGGAATTGAGTAAGTCTTGTCTCAAAAGTTTCAAGTCCTTTTGACGTTGTAATAAACTCCCTACCCTCATATGATCCTATATCTATCTTAGCTTTCTTCAACTTTGCTGATTCCACTTTTGTCAAAACCTTTTTCTTTTCTAAAGCCTTAACAATACTATATTTATCTTTAATCCATTTATCAGCTTTTAACATCCTAATACCATCTCTCACAAAAATATCCTTATCACCAACCTTAACCTTTGATTGCTGAAGATTAATAACATCCCTTCCTTTTTGAGTTCTCATAAACAATTTTCCAGTCTTACCAAATGAAGCACTCAAATCCGAATCTTTTTTAACCATCGCTTTAGCAAGCTCATCCCTAAACCCCAAATATTTTGATTTAGGACCAGTAAATACAAGATCATAATCTGATTTTGCTGTTTTTCTAAATCCAGGAATCTGTTCTCCACCAACCTTTGAACCTTGAAGGTGAACATCCTTCCCATACTTTCCCATTATCTTTACAACAGTTGGCCTATACACATCCTTTGTTCTTGCCAATCCCGATGTTCCTATTGGTCTTGGTTTAATATATCCCTCATTAACAAATAAGTCCATCCACTGCTTTGCTTCTGGTTTTATTTTTGGTTTTTGTAATCCTAAAACTTGTAAAAATTGATCATCATAAGTTTTTGGTTCTTCAACCATTTTCATTTTTTTCGCATAAGATTCAACTGTTTTTCCCCTTCCAAACATCCCCCTGAATGGTCCTGCTGAATCAGGACCTAGTTTGAAAAGTTCTGATTTCCATTGTCCTTCAGCTTCCCATTTTCCAACTGGTCTAACTGAACTTATGAATTGACCACCTAATCCTAATAAAGCAAATTCTTTTTCAATATCTTTCCCTAACTTTCTTGATTCTGTTTTTGTTTGTGTTTTAAATGATCTTGTTGCTATATTTGTAAGATATAAACCTCCAAGACCACCCATAACTGCATATCCTGGTGCTGTTAAACCTATCCTATACATATCTGATTTTCCAACAGCATACTTACCTATCCTAGCTAATGGTGGTTCTTGTAACATTTTTCCATAAGCAGGTGATGTTAATTTTCCCCATTTCCAAGCAGAACCATAAGCTTGTGCCCCTTTAAATAATGCACCAGTTCCCACTAAAACAGCTGTTTGTACAGGAGCCTTCTTTACTTCCTTAACACTCAAACCCATCAAAGCTGCCTGATACCTTCCAGGTATTGCAAAAGACCCCACATTTCCAAAAGCACCCATACTCCTTTCTATCACTTCTGCTTTTTTTGGTGAAACTTTTTTTCCTGTTATTCTTTCATATCCCTTTACCCCTTCAACACCTAATTGTTCACCACCAACAGTTGCAACCCCCCTTGTTAAATCAGATGCTACTTCCCCAACAGGTGTTTGAGCTGCAGTCAATAAAAAAGGTAATGATTTTATGCCATAAGTCCAAGCTATTGCTGGAAGAAAAGCAATACTACCAACCGCAAGAACCCCAGGATCACCAACAGACATCTTAAAAGCTTTGCTTGCTTTTGCTTTCACACCCTTTGCAGGAGTAAATGCAAAATCAGTATATTCAGTTGGAGTCATACCAATATCTTCCATATAAGCATATGTCTTACCTCTTGCTTGTTTTGCCCAACGTGTTTGTGATAATAATGCTTTTTGAGTATCAATAAAACCCGTTTTCATTTCTGCTTCGGATGGTTTAAAAAATAAAGAAAACTCTTCAAGCTCTCTTGCTTTCTTTATTATTTCACCTTTTCTTTTTTTTGTAACTAAACCAAATAAAACTCCAACTCCCATACTAGCCCTTCCCGCTCCAGCTGTTAATCTCTTTAACACTCCCCCTTCAGCACTAAACAAATATTTATTTAATTTCTCAGTTCTTTTTCCACTCTCACCCAACAAACCTTCAGCAACCTCATAACCAGAAGGAATCCCAGAACCTATTGATAAAAAATATAACTTATCAGATGCACTTTTAGAAAGAACCCCCTTTCCTGGACCCCTCTCAATCATTTTAAGAGTAGAAGTTAATTCTTCATACTCACCTAATTTCCTCTGATATTTTCTTACTTCAGGCTTCCAATAAGCAGCTTTAGGAATCGTATTTATCTGATCCATACCAATATTCCATGCTGCAATCCCCTTATTAATCTTATTTATTCTCGCATCCCCCCTAATATTACCAGTCTTTTGCAACGTAGTAGTTATCTTAGCATCAATTAATTTAGGCTCATTCTCAATCAAATAATCTCTTGTCTCTTCCCACCTTTCAATTATCTTTCTCTCAGTCCCATATTTTAATTTCTGCTCCCTCGCAATATCATCATAATCTTTAAGCTTCTCTATATTCTTATTTACTAAATTAGTTGAAGAAACATATTTAGAAACCATCACATTATATTTATTTGATGCAAACTTTGCTTTATCATACAAATCTTCAGCCTTTTTCAAATCATTCAAACTAGGTTCTTTTTTTCCAAGACCTTCCAAAAAGTTTGAGTATGTTTCTCCTGCTTTTATTGTCTCTTTCTGATTTGACTTTAACTGAGTACTAAAATCTGAAATTGACTTACCATCAATCTTTTTCCTAATCTGAGTATCAATCTGTTTCCTCAACTTCTCCAATTCCTTAACTCTTATATCCCTCTCTGGAGTTGAAATCTTTGATTCAAATTCCGTAAAATCTTTACCCATCTGAGTATAAAAACCCAATTCAAGTTTCCTTATTTCCTCTTGCCTCTCCCTCACATCTTGTTCAGTTCCAAAACCACCCCTTAATTCTTTAGGCAAACTTAATCCTTTAATCCCAGCTTTCTTCTTTTCCAAAGCCAACCCTTCAGTACCAAAAACAAGCTCTCTCACTCTCCCAACATCTTTCAAATCATCTTTACTCTCCTTTCGCAATTGAGTTATCACATCACCAGCAGTTGGCTCACCATATTTCATAGCAAACTCTTCAGCAGGAGAAAACTTAGATACTTGCATAACAGAAGTTTTTTTAGATTTCGAAATTAGAGTAGGAGCACTACCCACAAGATAATCAGACAAAGCAGTAGGTTTAGTCAAATCAGAAACAGGCCTTCTACCCTGAAAAATATCTGTAACAAACTCCAAATCAGACTGAGGCCTCCTCGACTCACCACCCATCACAGTCACAGTTGGAGAATAAGACTCAACAGCAAAAGGAGCAGCACCCAATTTAACTGGAACAGAAGCCTTCTGAGTTATTATCTTTTCCCCCCTAACTCTAGCTGCAGACTCAACCAAAGTCTCACCTGGAACCCCAGTAATAAAAGCATTAGCAATCTCCCCAGGATCATACTGACCCTCCCCAAGTTTCAAACTAATTATTCCCTTTGCAGCTTGCAACTCAGTAAAACCAGTTCTTTCTTTAAACGAAGGCGTTCCAGTTGCAAAAGGAAAATTCATTCCACCAGCATAAACCTTACCAGTCTCCCCATAAACAATCACATTACCCATCTCTTTATGTAACCTCGAAGGATCTTTTGATTTCGAAGGAGTTTCTCGGATTTTCTTACCACCCCAATAATCAATCACTGGTAACTTATCCCTAGGGGTGGTTTGCAACAAAGAAGGTGTTGCTTGAATTTCTTTAAATGTTGGGGGACTCCCCCCTGATTGTAAAATATTTCTTCTAGCATTAACAGAAGGATCCCTTGATTTAAAAGGATCGTACTGGTAAATATCTGATTTATTCATATCATAATGTTTTGAAACTATTTCTGCTCTTGCTTTTCCTTTACCTGCAGCTTCAACTTTTGAAGCATACTTATTTTGTGTTGAAGGAATGTATTTTTCAGAATACTTCCAAGGCTCAACTTTAACTTCAACATTAGAAGTTGGACTGTAATCCCCTATCTGAATTGATGTAGCTTCCCAACCTTTATGGCCCAACCTTACTATCTTATTATTAATGATCTTATCTCCCCACAACTGCCCACCACCAAAACCGTAAACATCAGAAATAGTTGGCAAACCAACAAACTTTTCTCCACCTTGAGATCTATAAACCGATTTCCCATTAAACCTCTCCCCAGTATCCACCAAAAATCTTTGATGCTGATAAGCAGCAACCAATTGAATATTAGGATCCCCCTCAGAATACCTAGTTCTATAATCTTTAGCTTTAAACTGAGAAACCGCACTCGTTTCAAAATCCGATCTCTCCTTATCTTGAATCTTGGACAAACCAGCTTCGTGCTCCGCAAACAAATTAATTCCTTCTAAATTAGCTTTCTTTTCTGCGATTCTTTGTAATCTTTTTTCATTGCCCAAACTAATTCTTTTTCCAATACCACCCCTAGATAAAGACCTAGGAGCAAACTTCTTCCTAGAACTAACCCCAGCAGTCCTTCGCTTTAAATCATCATAATAATCCTGGGGGGCACGTTCAGCCCTCTGCTCCCTAAAAGCACTCATCTGAGTATTATAATCTTCTTGAGAAAGGGTACCAACCGTAGGTTTAGAAAGCAATGTTACCATAAAATACACTTCTCACAATCACCTATATAAACCTTTCTCAAACCTTTAAAAACAAATGATTGTGAAACCTAACTTGTTGCATGAGTAAATGATTGTGAAACAAAAATAACAGGAAGATACATACTCAAAAAAACAACAAGATTCAGTGAAGTCAGAAAAGCATGGGGTGAAAAAAAGAAAACAAAAAAATGGAAGGAAAGAGAAAATTTTAAAGAAAGCAAATTTAAAAAAGACATCAATCAAAGATTAAGCACAGAATTCATCAAAAGAATTAAAAAATTAAAAAAAGAAAGAATATTAAAAAACCCCATAATAATCTTAGAAAATTTAAAATATGCCAGAGATAATTTTAATGAAGACATAACCAACTTAAACCACGTAATTAAACGTATGAAAGAAGGTACCAAAAAAAAATCATTAAATAAATACTGGAGAGTCAAACAAAGAGTAAACTCATGGTCTTTCAATACAATACAAGATATGATCAAATATAAAGGAGACGAAGCAGGAATACCAGTAATAATCTGTTATACCAAAACAAGTTCTTTAACATGCAACAAATGCAATAATTTTGATAAATTGAACAGGAACTTCAAAATAATACTCAATAAGAAAGGTGGAATTATAAAAAAGATGAATAGAGCTAGATTCCAATGCACCAAATGCGGATACGATGCTGACGCTGATTTTAATGCAAGCGTAAACATAGCCAGAACATTTTATGACCATTTAAAAGAAAAAACACTTTATAAAAATAATAACAAATGGGGATGGAAAAATGCAGATAAAAATAATTAAAAAACCAGCAAAAATAAAAAAAGAAATCGATAGAATACAAATAACAGAAATAGACATCAACACAGGAGACAAAAACATCACCCACTTCAAACAAAATGAATTAGATGTCTTAATCATCATGAACGACTCAGTATCATTCACCAAAGGAGCAGTCGATCTCCTAACCAATAAAGAAGTTGTATTCATAAACAATAATGAAATCACATCATTCTTTATAAACATTAACAAATCCCCCACCTATCATAAATTAGATGAATTACTCTATAAATGCAAAAAAAGAAAACATGTTGCTTATATATTTTGTAATGGAGTTACCCTAAACAAAATAAAAATATTAAGGAGACTAAACGAATCAAGAAAAAATAAAGATGTTTATGAATGCATAAAACACATGCAAGAAAGACAAAAAAAAATCAGATTAAGTAAAGATACAAAAGAAATGAAAGCACATGAAGGCATAGCAAGCAGCTATTATTATGTTGGTTTATCAAAAATAATTAAATGCTTTGATGGATGTAGAGACAAAAAAAATACGGATATATTTAACATCTTATTAAACCTCAACAGATCCATAATAAGAACAAAAATTATGAGATTATTAATAAAGAACCAATTAAACCCCTGCTTTGGCTTCTTACATTACCAAAAAGACAGAAACGAACCATTTTTGGTCTGGGACTTTGCAGAATTATTTTTACATTACGCAGATAAAAAAGCCATATACCTAATCCAAAAAAGAATAATAAAACAAGAAGATTGCATCAATGGAAAACTCAAAAAAGAAAAATTAATAAAAGTATTTGAAGAAATGAATAATTTAAAAGATAAAACTATCCAACAAAAAATTGATGAATTTATCAGATTTTTAAAAGGAAAAAACAGATTTGGCTGGAAATAGAAATCAAATTTCTTCATCCTGCAAATCAATACTTCCAGCAAACTCCTTAACATCCTTACCCCTAGTCTTAATATACTCCTCCACACCCCTAACCCAAGACCTAATAGTAACATCAGACACAACACGCTTCCTCAAAACAGGATTAAAAAAAACCTCATTAGCCAAAATATTATAAGTCATCCTATTCTCCTTACTCCTCTGAATCGCAACAGCAATCCTATCCCAATTATGCAACAAATTATAAGAACCCATCTTAGCAATATCCTTATTACTCAAACTCTGCTCCTCAACCTGCCTCTGCAAATTAACAGCATTCCTAACCATCTCATACTCATCATAAGTCTTCTCATCCAACTCAGGAAAATTAAACATATCAAAATAACAAGGATGCTTCGCCAAATTCCTCTTAATCTTATCCATAGGAGTAAAAAACTTAATAGTCCCCATAGCCTTCTCCAACTCCTTCAAATGCCAAATATCCATAGTAACACCCTTATCAGCCTCAAACAAAACACCCTGCCCCCTCTCAATCATCCTCAACCAAAAAGAAGCCATACCCTCCCTATACTTAGAATCAATCCACTTAATACTAGGAATATTAAAAAAAATCCACAACTTCCTAGGCCTAATAACAGTAAACAACTTCTTCAACTCCCTAGACTCAGTCTTATTATGTTCGAAAGATGCTGCGAACCTAACTGCTTCGTCACAAATTAGTGGAGAATAAGTAGGAAGTGAAAACAGCTTCTCAATAACATCCTGATTATCATAAGCCACGTATTTTGATGGATCCCACTTAATCCTTTTCCTTTGACTAAACTTAAATTGAAAACCACAACCACTCTTTTTCTTTTTCTCTCCAGTCCTCAAATCTAATTCTTTTTCGATAGGACACTCTATCCACGCAGTATCATTCTTAACATAATCAGGAATATAAAAAATAGGAGTTCCTTTCTCATTCTCCTTAACAGCATAAACATTCTTAAAGAATTCATTCCCACAATTAGGACAAACAAAACTATACTTATTAATATACTCCTTAGCAAGATAAACCGTCGTCGAACTCTTACCAGAATTATGAGTAACAATACCATTAGACAAAATAAAATTATGATATTTTGGAACACTTAAATCATAAGTTTGTTTTTTGCCAATAAATTTAATTGATTTAATTTTTTTACAATGCATCGTTCAACCTTTATTATATTTTTGTTAATCATATCTTCTGGAAAATGTAAAATAGAATATCCTGCCACTATTAATTCTCTGTCTCTTTTGGTTTCCTTTACTTTATCTTTGTGAAATCTTTTCCCATCACATTCTATAATTAAATTGGCCACCCTAAAATCAGGAAATTTATAACTCTTTTTTGTTTTTACATAATGATTATATACATAAGATACATTATGTTTATTAAGTATTTTTTTGACTCTTTTTTCCAAAGAAGTCATATGATTTCTTCTCAATATCCTATTCAATAATTTATCTGGGTTTTTGTTTATATATTCTAATATTCCTTTTGAAATCTTTTCTCTTACTTCTGGCCTCCATACAGGATTATTTGTTACATTAAAATTTGTTGTTCCTTGACTTTGAAATTTTTTACTTCTTTCTAAATTTAATCTTCTAGCTTTTTTCATAACAGATACCCAACTTGTATTTAATTTATCCATTATGAAATCTTGTTCCCCTTCAAAATAATTATCCTTTAAGAATGATTCATCTTTCTCCTCCCATATTTTACAATTATAATTTGGATGTCTTAATTTGACTTTTTGTTGATTCAAAAAATTTAAGATAGTCGTACCATCCTTAACATTTAATTTCATAGCTATTTCCTTACAACTCAATTTATCAACCAAATATAATTTTATTACCTGTTTTGGATCATCATAAAAATCATATTTCCTTCTGATATTCTTAAATTTTTTTAAAAATTCTTTATCTTTAAATTTCTCTTTAGCTCTCTCTGATATAGCCTTTTTATATATAACACTATTTGTATCAACCTTTAAACCCAAGGTCTGTGCTTTTGATCTTATTTGTTGTTTTGATAAATGTAAACTATATTTAGATTTTAAACCTAATGTTCCCAGACGAGAATACTCTCTTTTAATAATTTCTATATCTTTATCTTTTACTTTAACCCATTTTCTTTTACACAAACTAGATCATCTCCTTCCCTTATATTTTCTAATCTTAATTCCACCATCACCTTATTTCTTTTCACAAAAAACTTATGATCTTTAGTGGCTTGTACTTTTCTCCCATCATCCAACACCACCTCATATACATCTTTCAATCCAGTGTCAAAGACTTCAGCCTTAGAATCAACTATTTTATCAGTATCAAAATCAAAGCTTTTAACCTTTTCAATCCCATTTAAATCCTTTAATTTTTTTATTCCTTTACCTGTTAAGATCTCTGTATCCTCACACAAACAACCTTTGCTTCCGTCTACAATTGTGAGTGCGTCAAAATTATTTTCCTGAAGTCTTC
>Ga0307928_10000365_pt1 | contig 34331 bp, 71 predicted proteins | sample AceLakmetagen232_FD_201815 | JGI IMG/M metagenome (GOLD analysis project Ga0307928, IMG submission 201815) | Saline water microbial communities from Ace Lake, Antarctica - #232 | ecosystem: Environmental > Aquatic > Non-marine Saline and Alkaline > Saline | place: Antarctica: Ace Lake... | reverse complement strand
TAGTAAAACAATTCTTCAGGAATATCTGATGTAAGTATTGTTTCAATTACATCTTGCTGGAGGACAAGTTCCTCAGCAAAAACGAGTTCATCATAGTCATCGTACTTATCTCGTCCTCGTTCTAAAACATCATCAATCTCTTGTCCAACAGTTGCAGCAGTTTGCTGTGTATCCTCGTTGTTCGCACTCGTGGTCTTCTCTACCTGTGCAATCCGTAACTTATCCTCAACTTTCCAATCAGTAAGAGCTTCGATAAACTCTATATCATCTTCAAAGTCTTCTCTATTTGGCTTTTCAGAAGTAGGAATAGTTGCTTTAAGTTCTCGCAATTCTTTTTCTGCAGCTTCTCGTCTTGCTTTTTCAGCATCTCTAGAGCGCTCCGCTGTTCTCCAGTTCTTCGTAAGTTTACTTATACGTTTAGCCGGATCATTTTTAATAGCAGGCTTAACCACAGGATCAGTGACAACCACATCATCTTTGACCTCTGCGGCAGCTTTAGCAGCGATTTCTTCCGCTGTCTCTGTCTTTACTTCAGTATCAGTAAGTTCCTTTTTATCATCATCTACTATTACTTCAGCACCAGCAATATCTGTTGGTGACGATACTGGTGCAGTAGAATCTACTGATAACAAATTAGCGTTATCAACTCCGTTAATCACACCACTTACTGATAATTCTGCACTTTTTATTTCATCTAATGATTGTAACATCGCAAGCCTCCTATGACTTGATGCAGCGAATTTACGCTGGGTTAAGGACTAATAATTACTTACCTTCCATTTCTCTCATATTTCGATATTCTTTAGTACTCATCTTTTCAGGTTTCTTTTTAACTTTAGCTTCGCAACCAATCTGTTCTATCTGCATTCTAATATGACGTCTAGTCCTATCCTTTCCTCCTGTAACTTGACGTTCAGATATCTCAAGTTCAGTGACAGTTGCTTCGCCCATAATCAGAATTTTATCCCCAAGTTTAAATGTTTTAAGTGCCGGCAATTTATCTATCTGCTCAGTATCGAAACTAATTGCAAGACCGTATGGCCACCTGTCCTCATCTTCGATAGAAGGCATACACCTTTCCTTCATCTCCTTTTTAGACACTTTAGGCAATTGCATACTTACTAACTTCATTTCATCGACCCCTCCGTTTCTTAGCCATTGATTGTAAAGTCTTACCACCTTTCCCATCAGTAATAGCTTTAAGTTTATTTAGTACAGAGTATTTCTTCGACTTCTCTTTCTTTTTCACTTTTCCCTTACCTGCGGCAGGACTCAACTTATTTAAAACATCATATTCCTTTTTCATCAGTAGCTCCTTCACCCTCGGCTAAGACTTCTTCAATTGCTCTGCGTAATTCTTCTTTAGATGAAGCCTTTAAAATTTCTAACTTAACTTCAGCCTCTTTAAGTTTCACTCGTTCCTGCTCTAACTTTACATTAGCCTCTTCTAATTTAACTCCAGCTTCTTTCAGTTTAGCCTCTGCAACAGGATCGGGAGGCGGCGCAGGCGGTTCGGCCGGAGGGGGAGCCTCCTCGCCTGCTCGTTTCGCCGCCGCTGCAGCAAGTTGTGCTTTAAGTTCTGGCGGAAGCAGAAATTTAAGTCTCTCAGCAAGATCATCTGCACCAGGCCAATCCATAATCTTAGCATAAACATCACCAATAACAGGTGCCGCTTGCGGAAAGTACTGAATAAATTCTTGAATAGATATCTTTGCTTCAGTCCGCTGCGTTTCAAACGAAGGTCCAACAGTAACAACAACATCGTAAGTTCCAATGGATAAGTCATTAAAGATTTCTCCATTCTCTCCTTCGACGTTTACTTTAGTAAATTCAAACCCACCATTGTCTAACCCAAGTCTAACTATACGCTCTGTATCTAAAAGACTTGGAGCTATATCAACAAGAATTCTTCCCGTATGTTCTAAGGATCTAGATAAATTATCAATGAACGAGAATGTTCCTACATCGCCTTCTCGTTTATTCTCTCTAATTGCAGCACCACTTCGCTCGTTGCCCTGCATACCAAGAGAAGACTTTTGAATTCCTACAGTATCTCGAATTTCCTGATCACTATCCCTAAGTTTCTGCACCATTGCACTTGAAACTTGCGGAGGTGGCTGTCGTTGCGGCCAACCAGGAGCATCCTTATCAGGATTAACAAGTAAGTAAGGATAATTCTTTTTATTGGTTTGATTCCACTGTTGTTCATGTCCTTGTACTTGTTTAGGTGTAAGAATATAAGGTGACTTAGGTTGTATTGCAACAGTCTCTGTATCACTTGATTGCCAATAGTTATACAGTCTCTGTGGGTCTTTAGCATTTCTAATCAAACTACGCAGAACTCTTTGACCAGCAACATTAAATTCTTTACCCCAAATAGGAACAATTGGAATGTACTTCTTGCCAACCCATTCTTTAGACGCGAGTATGCTATCACCAGAAAGAAGATACCACATGATAGTGTAACTATCTGTTTTTCTTTTATCTATAGATACTTCACCCTTTTTAAGTTTTGTAGTCGTTGAACCATCTGCAAGTAAATACAACGTTTCATTCTTAGGTTCTTTAACGAAATACTCCGCTACACGAACAGTATCTTCTCCTGCCCAAGGCTGCAAGTACTCATCAACATCAGACTTAAAAGGCATTGGGTCAATATTAAACTTCTCTTTAAATTCATCCCTATCCATATCGGAGACAATAAAACAATGTTGAGCATCAGAACAATCGTACTCAGAATGTTTTCCCCAATAAACTGAAAGAGCATTATCAATCTTAGTAATATAAGCTTCCTGTTCAGAGAAACTACCTTCAACATATTTAGTAATAACTCGCCAAGCACCGTAGCCACAGGCAACTGCATGTTCAAAACCGTGGTCGATTGCTACATCGGAGCGAGAGATCTGCTCAACGTGTTTAATCCAACCACCGAGAATCTTCGCAATTTCAGGATCTGCCTGAGAATCAACTGGGATAACTTGTATCGCAGGTCGATTCATTCTTTGATCACCAACAACCTGATCAATAAATGTCGGCATTTTATTTATAGTAATACAAGGCCGATTCTCAGCTTCGCGTTCATTTCGTATTCCGGCAGGCCACTGCGCACCCTCAATAGCAACAAACTCAAGATCGTTTTTAGCCAATGCCCTATTAGTACTGTCATCAGCTATATCTATCTTCAATTGTTTTTGAGCTTTTCGTAACAGTGTTTTCTGTTTCTCAGTCATTGGTTCCGTTGTTTTCATTGACGAACTCCGACCACTTTTCCCCTACGTATAATTTTATGCACACCTTTAGAAAACGAAGTCTCTTTAAATATATCAATATAATCCTGTTTTGTAACAGGTGAATATATGTAAGTAGACCCTCCACCATATCTAATCGTAAGCTCCTCTTTCTCTATCTCATACTTAATATCATCAACATGCGTAGCGCTCATTTAATTTCCTAACCAGGAACTTCCAGCTGATTGAGTTATGTCTCTATACTTTCTACCAATTTCATAACTGTCAGTCTTTTTATCTGCAAATACTTTAGTTGCTTCATTCGAAAAATATTCAGTCAAACAAAGTGCATCAGCTATATTAGGTGACATAATACCTCTAGCTTTTAAATCTTTCTTAGACTCGATTACGTAGCCACCATGAGCATTAAATGAGTATCTAACTGAAGCAAGTTCACTTGCAAGTTGCTGACCTAAAGTCTCAGTTTGCCCAAACACTTTAACATCAGGAAATGAATACTTTCCGAGTAAACAGTTATCACGAACTCTGCACCATAACTCATCTCTAAGTCTATGGAATTTCGTAATATCACTAGATGCAAGAGTTACATTAACCTGGAACAGATTTTTTAGGTTATGTTTTTCTAGCCAGTCTGAAACACCGGCACCAACTCCGATAACATCTATTGCACAGCCTAAAGCACTAAGTTCTTGGTACGTCTGTAAAACAAATCCGCCAAGATCAATAGTATTGAGTTTTCTGAATGTCTCCCAAGGATCAATACGTAGACCTTGTCGAGGAAGTATAATAGAAGAATCATCTCCGTACCTAGCTACATCAACTCCAAGATACAAAGGCTCATCTTCAGCTACTTCAAATTCATTACCAATACACTGTTCCGCAGTCCATAATGGAATAAGAGTATTCTCATCCTGTAAAGGAGGATTACCCTCAACACGAATTCTAAAAACATTCGAATCAACGCCGTACTTCTTAGCGAAATATTCAGGCATTGACGGATCAACATTAGACGATTCTCTAGAATCCCAATGAAATAATTTCCACTGCTTTTTAATTTCACTGTTAAAATGTGTATCATAAAAATAACCAGAGTTCTTTGTCATATTACCAATTAAAAGAACTTTATTATCTGGTTGAGTCAATGCACCTTCAAGCGGAATAAAAGTAGGATCAGGAATACCAGAAGCTTCATCACATATAATGAGCATGTGATCATCATGTAAACCAGCTAATGTTTCAGCCTGATCTTCTTTAGTAGCTCGAACTGAAGGACTAATTAAACGAAGCCACCATTCTTTAGGTGCTTCCTTATGCTGGATTGAATCCTTACGTACAACAAATTCATCAGCTACAAGTGAACCACGTAACCATTTAGAAATTTCAGAAAGAAAAATATCACGTAACTGACGATTCGTAGGAGCTGTAACAACTACCTGAGCATAAGGTCTTGTACATAAAAACCATAACGCAATCCAAGAAGCTGAAGCATCTTTACCGACACCATGACCAGATCTAACACTAATACGTTTCTCATGACTTACAGCTTGCAATAATTCTATCTGCTGTTTCGATGGTTTAACATGTAAAGCTTCTACAGCAAATTGAAGCGCAGAATTTTTCCACTCCCTTAATCGCTTAACAACTGCTATATTAATATCTTCAGTTAAATTCATATACAATTATTTCTTTTTAGGTTGTTGTTTCGTTCCTCTATTACCTGTACCACCACCAGAACCATCTTGCTTTCTCGTACCGCCACATGCACCTTTACCGCGTCCGCTTTTAGCCATTTTTAACCGTCTCCTTTTTAATAATCTTAGCTACCTGGGCTAATGCCGCTGTCATCTCAGGACTTAAGGTATGTCCAGTTTGTTTCGGTTTCAGATTTCGTTTCTTATGCACAGCATACTGTTTATTAAACCAGACTAAAATTTTATCATACAGTTTATTATTAATTTCTTCTGCTAAGAACGTGTACCAAATTGCAAATCGTTGTTCGTTAGTTAATTTGTTATAATCAATTCGTGCTTCTTTAGTATTTAAATAAGTTATTCTAGCATGACAACGTCTGCATAAGTACTTTGTATAACTAGGTTCGTAAACAACATGATGTGCAGTTAACTCGTTCCATGATTTTTTCTTAACTCCACATTTAATACAAACATACTGACCTGAAAATGGAGAACCAAACTTGTCAAAAGACGCACCTACCATTTTAGTAAGTTGCTCAGAGATTTTAGTTTTCTCAGATTTTCTTGCCATGCTACCTCCGTACGGGCTACTTAGGCGCAAAGGCGCCAGTCTCGTGGAGTTTAGCCGAACAATACGGTTAGTCATCTGAATTACCTAAATTGGCTACCGAAGCCAGAGAGCCTGTTCGGCCGCGACACTCTCCAGTGTTTACTCGCTATGCGCCCTCGGCTTCGGTAGTGTCAGAAAGGTCAAAGATTGACCTATTTACTGCTTTATGTACGTTGGTTCCGCGTTCAAAATGTATGCAACAATAGGTTCTGCTGTTTGCACCACGTCATTAAGTACACCACGACCCACGAGTAACTGGATGATGATTAGTTTTACGTCCTCTTCGACAGTCCTACTTGTTCGACTCATGTTAGCCTCCTTACATGGTTAAAAGTTCTGGTTATCTAGATCCGAAAGTTTTACTTCGGGCGTCTTATCAGTGTAGTCGGCTTCCATACAATCATCGTCAATAGGAGTTTTAGTCTCAAGCGCAGTCTCTTGCTTTTCCATATAGATCAAGTGAGCGACCAGTCCTTTGATTTCGCTGGGCTTACCATCAGTTACGAGTTCTTTGTCTTTGAGAATTTTGTAGGACGAGACCAGATCTCGTAGGGAAGCCTCTTCGATCTTTTCAGGTGTTATGGCCTCAAGCACTCGCGCCTGAAGCTCGGTTAACTGGAGGGATTGGATTGATCGGTATTGGAGCAGAATGCCCTGTTTCTTCTGAATGTCGGCAATTCTGGAGCGAAGAGTTATCGGACTGATCCCAAGTTCGGTCGATATGGCTGGCACAGATTCCCCTCGTTCAAGGAGATCTATTGCAATTTCCATATCGATTTCTTTCTTAGGTCGTCCTAATGCCATTGAATGATCCCATCTGTAAACAAGTTTTCTGCCCATGTTCTAAGTTAGCGTAGCAACAACGTCCAGATTGATTAGAGACGAAACCTTTACAGTTTGGTTCGTCCTCCTTTACTGCTGTGCATTGGTATGATGCAACGAGAACTCTGTAGTCTTTGGGCTGGGCAAGAACTGAATTGTACATGATTAGAGTTTCGTCTAATATCTGTGATAAGGTTTCTACCATTGGCTTGCCCTTTTGCTATTCTTTACTAGACCATAACATACTTATTTATAGTTGTCAAGCTTTATTTTATAGGCGGTGATTTTAATTAAGGGGCCCCTGGGTATGTAATGCTTGCGAAGCAGTGCTTGCGAAGCAAGTCAGAGTTTGGTTCTGGAAATTCTCTCTGTGGGGAATCTGGAGTCTTTATGTCCCCGCGAAAGTTTTGCAAATGACCGAGCACCCCCCATTGGATTGTCCTGAGAAAATAAATAATAACCTCAAATCCACCGGAATAAAATAAGATGCGGCAGGGGTTGTGGTAAAGTTCGTGAAATAATGCGGAACTTATTCATCAGCTGACATAAGCATGGACACCCGAATGACCTTATGCATAGCGTGACATAAGTTTATTAAGGCGGATTGCTTCAAGGTGTGCGACGATAGCACGGAGGTGTGCGACATGTGCACTCGACATAAGTGTCGAACAATCCGGCAGGATTTGTCGAATTGATGCGGTGATCGAATCCACCGGGAAAGTACCAACTCTAAGTTCCACAATGATTCCGCACACTTACAAGTATAAAAAATAAATTCTGGCTTTGGCACACCCATTGCAACCTTATAATACTGAAAGGAGGCGATCAACCCCGGAAACCGGGACTTGAAAATGGTTCTTTAAAATCGGTAAGGTTTTTACGCATGGATTGAAGGGAATTCGAATGGACCCTAAGATATGCCATAGCATCGAACTGAACCATTTGAGCAAGTCTCCAACTTATTCGGATAAGTTGCGGCACGATACGACTTGTCAAGCGAGTTTGTGCTTTAATGAAGGGCACCAATTGAAAGAGGTGAAAAACATGTATGTATGGGAACTTTACGAATGCGGTGAACCGATTGGACTTTTTATAAGTCGTGAACGAGCAATTAAGGAAAGAGATGCTTGGTTAAAATATCTCAATGCGCCCGCGAATGAATGGGTTAAAGTACGTTCATCATTGGATTTAGCAATTATGACACGTGCCGATTATACAATCAGGCAAGTTAAAGTAAAAGAATAAATTAAATTTTCGTGCCTTTCATTAAGGTGCAAACTCGAATTCATGCCTTTCATTGTGTACCCTTACAATCATTCCGACTCTTGAAAGGGGTACAACAAATGAATGAACATCAGAATATGAATGATATGAATGAAGTTATCGACGGTTTCAATGAAGAGAGTATTAAAGCTCCCACAGTTATCGAAGTTATTGCAGAAGTCAAAGACGGCGAAGCGAACGAAAAGAAGCAAGTATCATGGTCAAAGCTCGGTGACATGGCCATAGCAAGTTTCCCCTGCGGTAAGCTGATATACTTCGACTTGAAAGTCCTTGACACTCAGGTTATGAAGTATTACGGAAGTAAACAATGGTTATCGGACTCGGTAAGCGCGGTAAAAGACGAAAAGGAAAAGATACAAGCATTGCAGGATAATTACAATGAAGCTTCTAAGATGGGACTTGAACTCACCGCTACCGGAAAAGTAAGTGTCATTGGTAAGGTCAGAGCGAATAGCACCGGAAATGCCGAGGCCAAAGCACTCGCAAGTGCAATTCGAGAAGCTTCTAAGGTTGTTAGCCTTGAAGGTTTGGTTATGAAGAAAGCAATGGCAAATATTCCTGGCCAGCCCGAATTCACTACCGAAGATGCAGAGAAGTTGAAAGAACTTATGCAGGCGGCAGTCGAAGCAAGCAAGTAACTAAGTAACTTAACCTAAGGGTACATTGTGAAGGGCATGAATATTTCAGGGTTAAGTGTGCGGGCTGGAATGGAGTACAATATGTCAGCACCAATGAGCGAACAATTTCAGAGTAAAATATCACAACTAGGAACAAGCAGTAAGATATTTGACTTAGTCACTAAGATGCAAGATCTAAAACAGGAAGCAAGAGATATACAGTGGAAGCTCAAAGATACTGAGCGAGCAGTAAAAGATGAACTTATCAAATCAGGTAACTTCGAAGCACTGGCAATCAACTACTCATACCTAAGAAGAATGAATCGAAAAACTTGCTAAACTAACTTAACTTAGCCCGTACATTTAAACTCTGAAATAAAACGGAAACTAAACATAACCTCCTGGCTTAGGTGGTTAAACAAGCCGAGCGACAAGTATGATCGAAAAGAGGGCAATATGTTATGGCTGAATAACTTCGGAGCAGTGACAGAATACTGTGTTGATTGGAGAATTCAGTAAGTTTCCGTTCTTCAGAAAAGTCAATTATTGACCTTTTACGAATCTTGTAATATTGTAAAATTGTAAACGGTAAACGGTAAGTGGTAATATGTCTTTGGGTCCTTACATTTGGGCGGTTTCGGTTTGACCTTTTACCCAGTGAGTGTGGGAGGGCTTGTCAGTGTTTGCTCTTCTCTGTGTATACTCTTATATCTATTAGTAATAATATATTATAATTAATATAGTAATATAATAACTAACAGTAGTAAACACTACCTGAATAAACCAAAAATTTTAAAATATATATCCCCGCAGATGTCTGGACCCACAGAAACATTACCGCTTACCGCATACCGGTTACCGTTTACCAATGAAACAATCTTACATAGGCACAAAAAAACTATTGACGGCTGGAAAAAGTGGGTGTATAATATAAATAAAACGAATGGAAATGGGTATGCAAGAAATACAATTGACGCAGGATAAAGTTGCTTTAGTTGATGATGATGTATTTGAACAGTTGAATCAATTCAATTGGCATCTGGTTTCAAGTAGTTCCAAAGGACTTTACTACGCAAGTACGGAGTTATTACAACAGGATAAATCCATTTACACTTGCTTTATGCATTGGGCAGTGGTCGGATTTAAACCTCCTAAAGGATATGTTATAAACCATATGGATTATAATGGACTGAATAACCAAGGTAACAATTTACGCTTAGTAACGCACCGGCAAAATACTCAGCATAAAAGAAAAGAATACTCTTCTAAGTATCCCGGTGTATCATGGCATAAGCTGACTAAGAAATGGATTGCTCATATAAAGATAGATAGTAAAGTTAAACACCTTGGTTCATTTGATATTGAGGAAGAAGCGTTCGAGAAATATAAATGGGCCTGTTCTATTTGTGGGCAGGAAGTAATTAACATTAAGTAATAAGGAAGGTGAAATTATGTTTATGGAAAGGTTACGAGTTATCGACCTTAGAACTAAACGGTATATGAAGGCAGAATTTAGTGAAATTAAAGCAATTGAGTTAGCCCGAAAGAAATGGGTAGAATACGATAAGTACTATTCAATGAAACGCTTAGGTAAAGGCGGTGGGTGTTAGATAAAAAGTCAATATTTGACCTTTCTGGAAGGGAAAAAGAAATAAATGGATTTAAAATCAATACAGAGTTTAGTTGCTAAGTACATTCCCGGCGGTACAATTACTGAAAGGAAGTTTGATTGGTTAGTGAACAGTCATAAAGAGTCTTTCAATGTTATCATCTTTTATGACTTCTGCTGCCACGGTGACTTTGTAGCGGTAATCCGCAAGAATAACCTGATTCACTTTGTATTTTATAAATAATGGAGGCAAGATGCAGAACAAAGTTGAAGAAGCTTGCTGGGAGGATATTCTGTCACAAACTCAGGATGGTATCCTAACGGTAGACGGTTGGTGGTTCTTAGTTATCCTTGGTATGGAATTAGGAACTATGTGTGTAGGTAATGGATATATACTAACTGTTTAAAGGTGGATGAAATGGATGAAACTGTAAAAAGGGATTACGCAGAAATGATAGAAGAGGAAAGATCTCAAAAGCCAATAGTTTGGTACGGTGAAGTCACTGATTGTAACATATGCGACAGTTTACTTGATAAAGTATTCTACGATGGTAGGCTTAAATCCGGTAGTGCATGGCTTATCATGTGTCCAATATGCCATGCAATCTGGGGCCGTGGAATAGGTCTTGGTATAGGCCAGGAGTATACAAAGCAGGGTAAAGATTGGGTAAAAACTAATGGGTAATATATTTGCAGATTATAATATGTTGATAGCATTTGTCCGTACCGAAAATGATAGGGAATTTCATCGGCTGTGCCTTAAAGGACGGGCAAACAGAATTCAAGCTAAACCTGCGCGGTGCCGATTAGAGCTAAGAAAAGCTCGTAAGGTAAAGAGACACCAAACTGGTACTAAGCGTCAAAGGAGGTCGTAAATATGACTGAATACGAAATTCAAGTTCTCGCAACATACAATGCAGAGAAGGCACGAGGTCTCATGCATACAGTAAAGTTTATGCGCTGGATGAAAGAACTTCAGTTAGACTATGACCGAAGCCAAGGGGTAAAACTATGATAAGCCGTGAAAATGCAAAGATAGGTCATCGGTTAATGTATGCCTGGATGTGCACAACAGGCGAATCGAAACACTACTGGCCCGGATGGAAACGGTATGGTGGTGAGTGGACTATATGCCAGTCAGATTGTTTTTGCTGTGAAATTACAAGAGGAAGTTGTAGTAACTGTCCAGTTCAATGGACCGAATTAGGTAAATATGACAGTTATCTTCCTTGTCTTAGCAGTGAATCAGCATGGCATAGAATGCTTACTTCAGTAGATAAGGATGATTACAAACTGTATTGCAGAATTATTCAGAATCTTCCTTGGAAAGGTGAAGAGTTTGAGATAGAAACTTTTATATTCAGTGATTTAAGAGTTGAACGGTACCCACAATTTAGACAGGAGGATTGGCAATGACGAAACCCGGAGGTATTCATTTTTGCCAAAGACCGTATTTCTCTGAAGACCCGGATATTTACACAGCACGGCAGATTCCTTTACCAGAGACAATATTTTATAGTGCCCCAGTTATACTCTCCACAATACTGCATGAAGTAGGTCATTGTGTTCTTCAGCATAAGGGAGACAACAACTCTGAAAGAACTCGATTTGCTATGGAAGTAGAGGCTTGGCAGTGGGCTTGGAAAAATGCAAAAGATAAGAAGGCTGTAGAAATTGAAGGAGTCAAATGCCTAAAAACTTACTTAAACACTTTTACAGATGAACAATATGTAGAATTAATTAGAGGTAAGGAGTTTGAGTATGCAACCAGTTGATGTATTTATGGTACATAATGATTTAACTCGGAAAGAATTAGAAAAAAGTAGGAGATGGAAACTGTGGAAGCAAAGACAGGGAAGCGAATTTGTCTTTCCTGAATCAGATAGTTATTTACTTTCACTAAGGGCAATTTCATTAGAAGAATGCGAAACGATTTATTCCACAGATCACGAAAATCTGCATAAACGGGAGGATTAAATGGAAGCAGTTAATAACAATCACGCAGGACATATGGAGTTGTGGGATGATTTATATAGATATCCTGAAGAAATAATAATAGTAAAAAATAAAAAGTTTACACGATTAAGAGAAAAATTCGATTGGCCTGGATGGAAGATGAATGGTGGTGAGTGGGCTAATCTGCATGGTTCTTGTTTTGCTTGTAAGGCAACAACTGATGCCACTTGTGATACTTGCCCAATAAATTGGGGTAATCATGCACTTACTTGTGAGAGTGCAAGATCACCGTACCGTAAATGGGACAACGCCACTAACCCTAAAAAACGTTCGTATTACGCAAGAATCATTAGAGATTTGAAATGGGGAAAGGAAACAGAAGATGAAGAAAAAGAAAAAAGAAAGGAAAATTCCGTGTTATAAAATTTTTCTGCAAAGACTGTGGAATAAATCGTTTACGTTCAGATAGTATCTTAACAAGAATGGTTAATGCTCCTACCAAAGATTGGGTGGAAAAAGAAGATGAATAACAAGCTGAAAGCAATTGCCGAAGAGTTATTTCCTACAAGAATGCACTTTTACTCAGAGATAAGTGCAGTCAAGTCACTCTTATACAAGACTGCTTATCGACGAGTTAAGCATAGGAAACCAACAAATGGTAAAGTTAGAATAATCTGTAAAGATGGACAGGAGATATGTGATGAAAAGGAATTATAAAAGAGGCGACAGGGTAACAATTGTGGCTATTGGTACACACGATGCAGCATATCCTGGAATAGACCTTATTGGTAAAACTGGCACAGTTGGCAGACTGGGCGACGTATCTAATGGTGCTTACATTGCCTGTAACATAATATTAGACGAATCATCTGGAATATATAGAGGTTCATTCTTCTTTTATATGGTTAAACTGAAAAAACTTAGGGAGGTAAGTAACGATGAAGTATGAAAACGATATAGATAAAAATATGCACGAGATATGCGGAAACTGTGGTCTTTCGTTCGGTTCACACTGCGGAGGGGATTATCAATCTGATTTCTATAATATGTTTATTCCTAAAAGTTACTGTCCAGGAAATGAAGGGCGAATGAATTGGGATGAGGGACCGGGTACTGTGTTTAAGCATACAGGTATATATGAAGAGGTAGTGCCTAATAAAAGAGCGGAGAATAGGGAGGATTAAAATGAAAAGAGCATACTTTGATGGAATTCCTGTAACAATGAAAGCTGAAGAGCATGAACAAATGATTAAAAGGTTTGATCCTAGGAATGAAGAAGATGGACCTGAGTGCCCTCTTTGCCGGAACTATTGTTGTAGAGTTTTACTACCTTCCCGCCCCGAACGTAAAATCTGCCCACTTAGAGTTATAGGTGGTTGTTTTAGATGGCTTCCAATTGTCTTAAACCTCGATGAATTTACCGACCTGGAAATTAGTGTGGGTAATACTGTTACTGCCAGAACAGAAACAGGACTAAATCAGATTACGAAAATTCATGAACATTTATTGAATGACTGGGAGGATGTAAAAAATGCTTAGTGAAAGATTGTTGAGGAAGTGGAGAATAGAAGCTCTTAAAGCTATATTAGAAAAATCCACTATAACTGTGTACGATGGTTCAAGTACTTTATTACCTACATCTTATTTAGACGCACAAGAAAGAATAATCAAATTAACTGGAGAACTTCTTGACCAGCACCTTTTAAGGAAGGAATAAAATGAATGAAATACTAAAAGAGATTTGTCTATGGATGTGCGCCTTAGTAGCTATTAAGGCAGTAATAATTGGATCAGATTTTTCATTTATTTCTTGGCTAAAACATGGAAAGGTATATACAGACTGGTACTTTACAAGAGGAACTTTTTCAAATTACTTAAAGCGAATTAGGTCGATAAGTAAATGATAGAACAGTACGAACGTGCAGAGTACCAAGCGTATTTAGCTAATGTGGACAGATTGGCAGAAAAGAACGAAAAGCGTAGGTATAAAGAGCAACTGTGGACGTCTTACATCATTGTTTTAGTCGCAGCGTTAGTAGTCTTTGCTGTTCTCTTCTTTTTCAAACCTATCGCAGCTTCGGATAATATCTGGAAGGGTAGTTGCGGAGGATATAAGAACACCGCAGAGTATTCCCGGCAAGTAGCCATTAGACGTAAACATGGCTATGTTTTAGTGGCCAGTGATTTCAGTCACTTTATTAGACTTAATGGTGAAGTAGCTTATTGTCACGGGAGGTGGTAAGTGAAAGAAGAAAATTTCACCTATGTAAAGTGTCATTCATACAGGTATAAAACAAAGTACAATCAGAATGGTGATTGCCAAACTGTAGGAGCAACACCGTTTTGTTTTAACTGCCCATTTAACGGCAAAAAGGAGTATAAGGATGAAAGTAAGACTGACGAATAAGGAATTTTCTAAAGACAGCGTAACCTTTAACAAGGCTTGTGAGGCTGCACATATCCCTGCTACAGCACGACAGGCAAGTAAATGGAGAAGAGGTAAAGGTAAAGCGTATAAAGAATTTATGTTTACACGAGGTAAGTAAAATGTGGCCGACTAAAGAGCTAATAATAAATAAAATTAAAGGGAGAGATACTATGGCGGATTTTAGTATAGAGGCAGGTCAGATACTGCAAGAAAATCGAACAGATATTCAGGAAAGAATAAACTTGGCCCTTAAAGAGGCTTATAAAAAAGGTAAGGATAGTTTAAGGACGGTTGCTTCTGGAGATATTACACATGAAGGTGTTGCAGAATTTGATTCACTTATGACTGAATTGAAACATAAGGTAGTACGAAAACCTTGTTTTGGAGAACCCTGGAATAAAGTAGAGGAGAGATTCCTAATGGCCGCATTCGCTACTTTTATTGCAGATACCGCTACAGCGCATGGGAGATCTATTAAGGGTATCCAGTTAAGCTATAAATTACTGCGGTCAAAGGGCTGGGATCCATGGAAGTAATGACAAAAAAAAGTATCTTGCACGATGGTCACTGGGTATACGCAGATTATTTCCAGCGCATAACTGCTAAAGAGTGGAAATTTCTGCTATTAAATTATCATGATAAAGTCATATTTGAGGGAAGAGTAACTAAACTTATAGGTAAAAAGCTTGGGTATGAAGTTGTTGAAGTATCAAAAACAAAGGAGTAATTATGAGTTATATAATATATGTAGATGATTTTGATAACATTAAAATGTCTTTGTTCGGAGGAAAGAAACATTGTACAGCTTTCTTTAGATGTCAGCGTTGTGACAAAGATGTTATTTCTGGTTATGAGTCATTAGCATATAAACGCAAGTTCTCAAAGGCGTTGATGCCGTATGCTGTTACAGCCAGTCAACTTTGTATGCGTTGTATTCATGAATTAATTGATTAAGGAGTAATTATGTCACTTAGAGATATTGTTGAAAAAATAGCAATTGAAGGCGGAGAGGAATTCATCCATGCTACAGATAAGAAGCATGCTGAATCCATGCGTGTTTCTGCCTTCAACCATAAACGGAGACTGCCAGATTCTGTAATTGAATTAGTTGGGATTCAGAAGATGGAGGAAAATGGTAATTATTTTGTCAGAATCTATAAAAAGGATATAACGAATTTAGATCGCTGGATACGAGATGAGGAAGGAAATCTTACGCCGGCACCTAAAAGTCGTAGTAAAGAAGAGACACGCATGGCGGAATTAATGCGTAAGGATGGTATGTCTGAAGAGGATATAGAAGCATTAATAACAACAGAAGAAGATGGATGATATCGTCAGAAAGGTCAATATTTGACTTTTTACCTGGAAGGAATGGTATAATGTTAGTAAGTATATGCGTATGCCTTGCAGTGATAGCTATATTTGCTATTTGGCTTTGGACTTTAATTAGAATCGGATCGAAGGACTTGTACGATGAGTAGCACTGTAATGGCAGCAACAGAATATCTTAGTACTATTCTTAATGAAAAAGTTAAGAATGATTTTCCAGATATAGTAACAGTTTGCGCTGAAGAAGAGCCTGTGAATGAAGTAGCTTCACTTGATAATATCACAGGTGAACTTGTTTGTGTCCGGCGTAGTAAGACTGATAGGATTGCACTGAAAGAATCAAATATGGTACAGATCAAGAAGAAGAGTAAGAATAGAAAGAAGAATAAACTCGCTGCAAAAGCAAGGAGGAAAAATAAGAATGGCTAGATCATTAAAGCAGAAGTGGCAGCAAAAGAGAGTGTTCTTGAACTACGGTTCGCTTCATTCTATACAGTCACGATTAACAGGATTAATCCATGATCCTACAACACTGAATGCGGAACGAAACACTTTAAGGGAAGCTTTAAGGCATATAAATTTTGTGCTTGGCTGGTGGAGAGTCAAAAATGAGACTTCTTGGGACTTATACCGGAGGGACAATGAATAATATTAAGCGACCAATGAAAGCACCAACTGATGTAATTACAAATTTCGAGCTTGAACAGTTGGCATATCCTGTAGCAGGTAGCCCAAAGTTAGATGGCTTCCGTTGTACTGTATACGATCAGCCTTACACATCAACTATGAAACCATTTCAGAATGCTTTTGTTAGAGCTGAATTAAGTAGTCCGTTGTACTCTGGACTGGATGGCGAAATTGTTGTGGGTAACCCGAAAGACCCTGATGCATTCCACAATACTTCCGGGCCACTAAGGAGATTTAACGGCCAGCCAAACTTTCACTTCTATGTCTTTGATAACTATTCTATTAAGAAACCTTATAGAGAACGCTGGCTTGAACGAATGCCTATGCAGTATAATAGGATAATACCGCTTGAACAGAGATTTCTTTATTCCCCTGACGAGGTACTTCTTTATGAGGCAGAAATGCTTGCAAGTGGCTATGAAGGCGTAATGATCAGGGATATTAAAGGAGGTTATAAAGAAGGCAGATGTACATTTAGAGAAAAGAATATCTTTAAGCGTAAACCGTTTGTAGAAGTTGAAGTACTTGTTATTGGTATGGAAGAAAAGATGATGAACTTTAATGAAGCTGTAATAAATGAGATGGGCTTAACAAAACGATCTTATTGTAAAGAGAATATGTTTCCAGCTGGTACTCTTGGTGCCTTTGTTCTTAAATCACCACTGTGGAAGAAACCATTTCGTGCAGCTGCGGGTAAGGGATTCAATGATAAAGCTAAACAATTTATTTGGGACAACAGGACTAGTTACATTGGACAAACAGCTACGATTAAGTACCAAAAGTATGGTAGCAGATATAAACCAAGGATGCCCAGTGTTATTAAAATTAGACCATCTTGGGATTTAGCTATAGATTAAGGAGGAAGTAACTTATGGATAGGAAATATAAAGAGATGTATGGAAAAAACCCAATCGAATGCCCAACAGCGGCACAGATTAGGACAGCAGCAGATGAGAGTAAAGAAGCTGATAAAGTGTTAAGGGAATTATTTCCTGATGCATTTAAAGATCTTCTTAAATCAGGAATGTTCTTTCAGTGGGAAGATCGAGGTACATGTACAGGTGTTATGGTACAAGCATTAGTGGATAAAGATACTTTAATTTTATATGACATTTATACTGGACAACTTGTTCTCGGATTTAGAAAAGGCAGTACTACTAGCGACGTAAAATATAGACTACAAGACCAAGTTATGACTACAGTTCGTGGACCACTTATACTCACACTAAATGTACTCCGATGAGTAAAAGCAGAGTAAAAATGCTAATCGTTTCAGAGGTAAAAGATTGCTTTGGTGTCTGGGAAATCAAAGTAGCTATCAATGGTAAACTGTACACTTACCCAATTGATTCAGAGTTTATTGTACGGAAAGTCAAGAAGATGCTAAGGTTGAATAAGATAGGGAAAGCTATAAACTTACTTTCCCAATTTAAAATTACAGGATTTAATTCATTTGAGAAGGAATGTGATGGCATTTAAGTATCGAGATCATAAAGAAATACTGGTTGATTCTATGCTTACAGTACAACTTTTTGACACAAGGCAGGATTTAATAGATTACTTGCAAAATTCTATAGATTAGTTTGGGATAAACGATAGATACAACTGCCAAAATATTACTATAGAACCATATGGATTTGATACGAGAATTAATTGGGATGCTCATATAGTTCATCTTGAAGGATATGAAGTGTTTGGTTTTACTGATAGAGAGGTATAACTATGGCAGATTTTAGTTCCGCAGAATTAGCTATAATTAAAAAGTTAGGGATTAAGATACAAAAAGTGGTTGAACCAGAGTATAAAATACTTAGATCAACTGTGCAGTGTGGCTTATGTCGAACAAGAACAGTTCAATATTTTAGCTTGTTGAAACAAGGAAATACATGGACTAAGGATGAGGAGTTAGTGCAAAATAGCCATGTATTGAAGTATGATGAAGTTTTAAATGCCAAGGTCAGCGTATGTAAGGATTGTGAAATAGTTTTAGGTCAAATGAATAAGAAAACTTTAATTAACATGTTGATAAATCGTCATGCTGTTGATGGTCCACAGTCAGTACGCGATGAAATACAGCGTGAATCTTTTAAAAGGAGGATACACTTTTGAGTGAAATAGCACAGGTTTGGTTCAACCAAGCTAAGAAATTGGAGGTAGGGCAGGCTATCTTTGTCCGGGTAGCTAACAAGAAGGAACAAACAATTATGGCTAACGAATTCGAGACTGAAAGAACAGAGTTTTCTCGTATTGATACAGTTCATGCAAGTCAGATCTTTATCAATAAAACTCTTAAAGACTCTAAGCAATATGTAGTATTGGAAAGAAAATTTCGAGCTCCGTTTACAGCATTCTTTAGAGATCAGGATGGTGGCTTCTCAACAGTATCCATTGATCCCGAACGGGAACGAATGATTAGCCTTATGTTGAAGGATGGTAAGAAAAGAGAAGAGATCGAGGACACTCTGAATGGCCTAACCAGTGATGAAATTCTTGATTTCTTTACTTAAATTATTTCATTTCCTAAAATAAAAAGCTTGCACCCTACGTTCGTTTGTGTTATGGTGTATTTATGACGTTGTGAAAGGGGCGGATCATGAAACACATTCAAGCCAGAGTGTCGGACGTAGAGTACAAACGAATAAGAAAAAAGGCGATAGACTTGTCTGTCACCTTAGAAGAATTGTTACGGCAAAGTGTGCTGAATACAATTGATATGTTAGAAAAAAATGAAGTGAAAGGAGGAGGTAGTTCGGAGGAAGCTAAGGGTAATCTTAAATTAACTACTAACTTAATTGAAACAATTAACGATTTAAAGGAGAATTAAATATGTCTAAAAGAAATAGAGTTGCAAGTGGTATGGGCGCAGACAATTCAGCAATTGATGCAGCAGTTGAGACGGAACTTGTTCCTGTTCCCGAGATTCCGGTTACGAAACGCACACGTAAACTTGCCAAGGTTATTGAGGGTAATATTCTTACGATTACTGAAGCGGATACGGGCACGGTTCTTACGTTTGACGCGGCAGCTCTTCCGGCTGAGATTCAGGCTAATCTTATGCCTTATGGTCTCACTCAGAAACTTGGCGATGCCGCTGCCGGTAAGAAGGGTAAAGATGCCGTTGATGCTATTCAAAAAGTTTATGATGGTCTGGCCGCTGGTAACTGGTCGGTTCGAGCTCCGGCATCACCGAAGATCAGTAAGAATGACATTATGTCTACGTACAATGCGATGGAAGAGGGAGCTGAGAAGGAAATTTTCAAGGGTCTGCTCATTAAACTTCAGGTTCTTCCGGCCAATGCGTAAGCAAGTGGCGACTGAGATAGTATCTTAGTACCGGCTTGTATTGAGGGGCGGAAAAGGTTAACGGCCTGATTACTGAGAACGACTCGACGTGCTTTTGTACGCTTATTAAGTATCGAGCAAAGTAATCCTGCCCCTCATTTAATTAATATGTGTAACTGCGAGCTTGCAGATCAAGACCATGATGTTACTGCTCTACTTGACAGGTGCGAATATGGGTGAAGAAGTAAAAGGCATATTGCTCGTAAGAGTTTCAGGTAGTTTCACTCAGAGTAATGTTAGTTAGCGACTAAACACATATGTATTTAACTTATAGGGACAGGAGAAAGCAACCTTCTGCCCCTATACTAAGGAGTGAAAGATGGAATTAATCGTAGATAATACCAAACGCAGTACTTATCGCTTATGTCAGATGAAATTCTTTTTGCAACATGAGAAGGGATTACAAACTGACTTTGGCTCTACAGCATTACGATATGGTTCTACTTGGCATGGTATTCAGGAAGGATTTCATAGAGATATTATTAAAAATGGTTGGCCGGAAGACCAGAATGCACACATCAAAGCACTCTCTGCCGGATTGGAACTCGGCAAAGAAGTATGGGATAAAGAAACAGAGAAGAAAACATTCATTGATGACTATAGAAATTACAACACCGCAGTAGAAGCATTTCAAGCGTATCTCGAATTTTTCAGTGATGATCGTAATTACATAGAAGTTTTACATACGGAGCAAAAATTTTCCTGCCCTATAGAACCTGAAAGTCAAGTTGAAGCAAATCTTTTAACTGGATTACCGCCTATTACATTTACAGGTAAAATAGATTTAGGCGTCAGAATGGATAACGTCAACTGGATTTGGGATTTCAAAACAACTGGTTGGTATTTGGCTAAAGTTATTATGGAAGCGAATAGAAGTCCTCAGTTAATTGGGTACTCTTATGCTGGAAAAAAGGTTCTCGATTTTGAACCCAGCGGATGTTTATGTTCATTCGCTTACGTTGGCGCGACTAAATCTAAAGCAACTGGTAATTGGGGAAAGACCAGATTCGATTATAGAAGAGTACCGCAGTTGTATACTGATGATGATATCACTGCATGGAAATTAGGTTTTATTGATACTTGTGGAGATATTTACGCACGTAGGCAAAGTGGTATTTGGACACAAAGTTTTGACAGTTGTTACAGATATGGAGCATGTCCTTATTTAAAACTGTGTAAACAACACGCTTCGTTCGAAGATTTAAACCTGGAAGGTTTTCACGTTGACTTCTGGGATGTTCTTGATGAAAGCTAAGGAGGGATAATGGAAATAGTTAAAGAAGAAATTATTTGCAGGTTAAAGGAAACCGATCGCGTAGGAATGGATAATCTAATAGAATTTTTGTGCTCATCAGATTTCTTTACTGCCCCAGCAAGTACAAAGTATCATCTTGCATATCCTGGAGGATTGGCACGGCACTCATTGAATGTTACTTTGTGTGCAATAGCATTAAACGCAACTTACGACAGTATATTCTCTCGTAGGGAAGTTACCATTGCAGCAATGCTTCATGATCTTTGTAAAATAAATTACTATAAAGAAATTGATGAGCCTCCTACAAAGCCGCAAGCAAATTATTTGCAGTCACTAATGGGTAATGTTGGATTGAAAGTCCCAGCTAAGATGAACAAAGCATATGCAGGAGTTCTTATCGATTTCATGCTAAAGAGTTACAATAACGATAATAGAATTCCTCCTTATGTTAGAAACTATATAGTCGAAGATACGTTACCTATAGGCCATGGTGAAAAGTCTTTATACTTTGCTAGTAAATTTGTTACTTTAAATACTGATGAAGTGCTTGCTATACGTTGGCATATGGGAGCGTGGGACTTAGGAGATTCAGTTTATCAGAAGTATGCATATAATGATGCAATAAAAGAATCGCAACTTATTAGTATATTGCAAATAGCTGATATGGAAGCGACGTACTTGGTTGAGGTAAGTGATGAAACTTAAATTCATTGGTGCGGATATACTTAGAGCGTTCAAAAATTTGTTGTGTAAGTTATTTGGTCACAGATCTATTTGCTTATACAGACATTATCTAGATAGAGGTTGTGCAGCTGGTACAGAAGTTACAGGCTGGTACTGTGAACGCTGTGGAAAATATTTTGACAAGATATGGGATGTATAAGGAGGGAACAAATGTTATTTCTAAGACCTTCATCAGACATTATGTGTGCTCATTGGCGTCCTGACCTTCAGCATTCATATGACAAAGATCCAGATTATTTAATTGAAGAAGCAGGAAGAGTATGCTATAAGAGTGAAGCTAAAATTACAAGTACTTCTGCGCATGCTTTTACTAAAGCAAGAAGAGTTACAGGACATAGGTCTGTACTAGAACATTCATGGGAAGTTCGTATGTATACAGACTTTGGTGACTTGATAAATAAATCATTTTTTAGTGCTCTTACTACGAACTGGCCATTTTTAAATTTTGTTTCTATCCATAGTTCTTTATACGTAGCGGGCAACTTACGAGCGTTTGAGGAGTGGGAAACTGCTTATCCCTCTTGGAAGGCTGCCCTCTACGTCAAAATAGAAGAAATGGATGTTGTAAAAATTGTTATGGCGCACGGACATACAGAGTTATTGGCCCTTACTGCTAGATTCGTTTGTGACAGGGGTGTTTCGCACGAGGCAGTACGACATCGACCAATGTCTCCTTCACAGGAATCGTCAAGGTATTGTGACTATGGAGGATTGACAAAGTTTATTATACCTATGTGGAGTCGTATTAGACCAGGTAGATATAAGTCATTCTTTCAGTGGCGGTTGGAGTGGAAATTTACTGATGGCTTGTGGTACTACGCTATGGCAATCAGTTCAAGAATTTACAAATGTCTCCGTAAGTGTGGATGGAAACCACAACAGGCAAGAGCAGTATTACCTAACTCTCTTAAGACAGAATTAGTAATTACTGCATCACTGAAAGAATGGATGTGGATTAAGAAGATGCGAGACGATCCTGCTGCACATCCTCAGATGCGAGAGCTTATGACTCCATTCTTTGACGATCTTTTATGCTTTATGCCTAGCCAATTAAGAGCACGGTGTATGGATGCTTGGAGGTAATGATGAGTAATAGACAAGAAGAGTTTACAAATTTTGCTTGGATCATAAAAAACCATATTGAAAATTATACTGTAAATCAGTACGGAGATTCTCCATTTGATCCAGTAGAAAAATGGACTGCAACTCAATGTATGGATTCAGTTAAACGTTACGCAGATCGAATTGATACTAACCGTCGTGGTCATCTTGAATCTCTTAGAGATATGGCTAAGATTGCTCATTTTGCTTGCTTAGCATTTTGGAAACTTGCACCGACTGAAGAAGAAATTCAAAAAATTATAGATGGTGCAATTTAATGCTGGAAACTTTATTAGCTCAACGGAAACTAATTAAAGCACAAATTGAAGAATTAGAAGTTACATGTCAGGATGCCATAGATCAGGACGTAACACTTCCATTTGAACGAGAGGTCTGGCTTAAAATTCTTACATGTACCACAGTACTTTTAACATTTTTTGACCAAGGGAATTATGTAGGAAGAATTGAATGTGCAAAGAAAGCAGAGGAGGTTAAAAAGTAATGCCCAGTGCAAAGGATGTAAGCATAGAAACTGAGTGGTTGAAGGTAATGTCTGTTGGGGAAAGTGGTGAGGGTAAAAGTATCTTTGCCTCAAGCTTTCCAACACCAGGATTTGTCTTTGACTTTGGAAAGGAGATCATTTCCTATAGAGGACTTGACTTTGACTATGAGCAGTACGATATATCTGCCATGGGTTGGGGTAAGTTCGAAGTAGACTTAGGTAAAATGAAAAGGTGTCTTAAAGCAGAAACACGTATGGATGGTAGCAAGGGAGAATATCAAACTGTTGTTGTGGATAATGTTTCAGCTATGACAGACGTCTGTATGGAACGTGCTATGCAGCTTGACGCAAAGCGCAGTCCTACTGGTGGACCCATCTGGAACGTGCATTACGGTATGGTAAAGAATCTGATGGAAGGAAGATTACGTCAGTTGATTAATCTTGAATGTAATCTGATATTGATTGCGCATGTTGATATCCTGAAAGATGAGGATGGAGCAGTCGTCGGTGTTGAACCAAACTTTACTGGTTCGTTATCAGCAGATATTCCGGCGTATTTTCATGAGGTCTACTATCACACGCATAGGAGAAAAGAAGGCGAGACTACTTGGCTTATACAAACTGTTCCGATCGGTAGAAATCATGGTCGATCAAGATTATCAGGTAAAGCTAGGTTACTTCCTGATATGATACCGAATGATTACGCTGAACTTAATGCATATATTACAGGCAAGAAAAAGAAGTGAGAGGAGGAAAGTAAAGTAGTAACTAATAAATAACTTACTAACAAAAGGAGATTACACAATGGCGAAGAAACAAAAGACTGATGATGAATTGTTGGAAGGTATTGCTGAACCTGAAGAAGAAGGCGAATACGAAGGGAGGTCTTTGACTGACCTGAATTTTGATGTGCGTGAGGAGTATAAACCTGATCCTTTGATTGCTAAGGGAACTTATCATGGTGTAGCTACAGAGATTAAATTTGAGCCGTCTAAGTATTGCATCACTTGGACTTTCTGCCTTCATGATAATGGTGGTGTTATGTCAGATGGTGAAAGTCCTATTGATGGTGCTCATGTGTATTTCAGAAACTGGTTACCGAAATCCGGTGATGAGAATTTGACTACGAAATCTGGTAAAGGTAATAAGCGGCAGAGTAAAATTAACATGCTTCAGGATTTCCAGAATAACCTTGGTATTGATATGGCAACACCGAATACAATTGCCACAGCTTTAGCGGAGCAGTCCTGGATTGGTGTAGAAGCTGATCTTGATGTTGATATCGACGAATGGCAGGGTCGGTTTAGAAATCAGGTGAACCGTGCAAACGCAAGCAAAATGTTTTAACTAAACTACTATGAGGAGAAGCTTTAAACTCGGGAGATAGGAGAGCAGATGAGTGGGGACTCTGAAGATGGCACTCTCCTGCTTCTCCTCATTATAGGAGGATTAATGCAGTTATATACAATTACGTGTAGATTTTGTAACGGTTTAGGCTATGTTACTTTACTTGGCTATGGTAGGCATATATGTTTTAACTGTAATGGGAGTTGTACAGTAGAAGTAGAAAGGAAGCGTGAGGCAAATGAGCAAAGAGTATCAGGAGAAAGCACAACGCAGGGAAGAGAATTTGCTGAGCCATCACTTTAATAGTCTTGATAAAGAAGACGTAGAACCTGTTTATTGTGGTTTAGGTGTTGGTTCATGGTGTATTGTTTGTAAACTTAGACATTCTTGCGAGGAGTAATTATGAAAACGAGAACTTTTACTATTATATATGATAGAGTTGTAGGTAAAAAGGGAACTAAACATTATACATTTGGTAAACTTAACGGCTCAATTTTTGGTGGTTTTTATATTCGAAAAGATGTTGATGTTCCTGATCGTATAGCATTAGTCTTTAAAGAAGGAGAGGAAGAATAACAAATGCGACTTGAAAATTTATACACTAATTTTGGTGCGTCTTCTCCAGAACAACAAGCAGAATACATTAGTATTTACCGTGCTCGTAGAGCTGAAGATATGGCGTTACCGTCAACGTACCCTAAGAAGAAAGCATCGAGTCAGAAAGGTCAAAAAGTGACCCTTTCCCTGTCACCCGAAGAAAAATCCTTAATGAAAATGCTTGGGCTGAAACAAAAGGATATGATTTTACTTAGAGAATCAGTAAAAGTTGAGGAGGATGAAGACTAATGGGGCAATTGTTAACAGAAGCATTTCCGCCGGAGCAAAAGGTAGATATCCTAGGTATTGATGGAATTTTTAGAGTTAGCAATATTGAAGGTTTACAGTATTACAGTATCATGGCAACTAATCGACAAGGAGATAAGTACGTTATGTCTCTTGTCTGTTCCGATGTGGATAAAGAGGAATGCGAAACAGCTTTTAGTAAGTTCCGTTTTATTCCTGCACCAACACAAGAAGAATTTAATGCCATAATAGCAGCTCAAAATAGTATTGGTAGAAAGAAAGGAGGGAATTAGGTGGAAATAACTGAGTTCATACAAGTTGTTAGAGTAATGTGTAGTTTTAGTATCGACGAAGATGACTTTTATATTCGTTATGCAGTAAGAACAAATACAGATATTTATTATTCGGAAATGCGATTCTCAGAACACGATATAAGAGACTATAAAATTTGTGTCCACGATCAATTGCTTAATGAACTAAGAGTTGCGTTAACTTCCAGTGGTACTAAACGATGTGACTTACGGAATTTAGTTAATTTTTCTAGTTATAAACATCCACAATGGTTTGCAGATTTGCTTGACAAATACGACTGTAGAATAGGAGATTCAAATGCCTGAGACAATTAATGAAAAGTTTATCTTTACACTTAGTCCTGCCAAAGTAAAAATTAGTGATGATCTTCCGAGGCATAGAAAAGAGTTAGGAAAAATTAAAGACATGGTTACTTCTATTCAAACGCTTGGGCAGATTCAACCCATTGTAATCAATAGAAATAATATCCTCATAGCTGGAGGTAGACGACTTGCGGCATGTCTGCTTATGGGCCGTGACGTTAGAGCTTGTTACAGAGATACGGTTGATCCATTACTAATGCGTGAACTTGAACTAGAAGAGAATGTACAGCGTAAGGCTCTTACACCAGCGGAAGAAGCGATTGCTATTGCTGATCTTATTGATATAAAGCAGAAGCGACATGGTGTTCCTACGCAGGGAAGAAAGGGAGGCTTTACTCTTAATGATGCAGCGACTATGACGGGCAAAACAAAAGGCTCAATTATTGATGATATCAAGATAGCCGAAGCTGTACGCATGTTTCCTAATCTTGCTGCATGTAAAACAAAATCAGATATAAAGAAAGCTGTTAAGACTATTGAACGAACGAATAATCAGATGGAAGCATTAACAAGTTATGAGAGTGTAGTAAACAGGACTGATAAAGTAATACTTGTTAATAAGTTAGCAGAGGATTACGTCAAGACTATCCCCTCGGATTCAATTGACCTCTTCTTTACTGATCCTCCCTACGGAATCGGTATAGATAAAACAGGTTACACATTAGGTGGTGAAACTGGTGGAGAAATGAGTCAGTATGCTACGTACACTGATGACGAAGAAGAATCTAAAGACTTAATGATTTATTTAGCCAGAGAGTCTTTCCGTATTACTAAAGATACAGCTCATGCGTTTATTTTCTGTGCTCCAGGAAACTTTTGGTGGTTGTCAGAACAAATGGCATCACATGGTTGGCTCGTAGCTCCGCGTCCTTTGATTTGGGCTAAACCAGTATCACACCATAACAATCAACCTGAACGATGGTTCACAACATCGTATGAGTTTATTCTGTTCGCCAGAAAAGATGCATCAAGATTTGTACTACCAGGAAAATCGGAATTGCTTTACTGTGATAAAGTTCCAACTGCCGAACGTACGCACCAAGCAGAAAAACCTGTTGCACTTTGCAAGGAATTAATTTCAAGAGTCTGTTTACCTGCTCAGTACATGATTGATCCTTGTATGGGTTCTGGTGCTTTGATTGCAGCGGGGTATCAAATGAAGTTACTTGTTATGGGCTGTGAGAAAACTACAGAAATATATGCTTCTGCTATGGCACGAATGGCAAAGTTACAAGGAGATAAGTAATGACTGATATAGACTTTCTTGTTATAGGCATTATAATTGGATTTGTAATCCGACTACTTGCTGCGAAATTCTATTAAAAGGAGAAGAAATGATCGTAAATACTGAAGGTCCTATAGGCGCAAAGATCATGATTGTAGGTGGTGCGCCGGGCAAAGAAGATGATAAAGTAGGTAGGCCATTTCAAGGCTATTCTGGGCAAACACTGGATAATTTACTTGGTCAAGCAGGCATTGCACGGTATCAATGTCTTGTTACTAACGTAGCCAGAGAGATACCTCCGGCGAATAAAATATCTTATTATTTTGAGGATACAAGTTGTACAATACCTAAGCCTAAGCTTTCTTTATGGATAGATAAACTCAAAGAAGAAATTGAATCACATAATCCTAATATAATTATAGCTCTTGGGGCTACGGCATTATGGGCACTAACAGGTGAAAAGAAGTTATCTGATTTTAATGGCTATGTGATTCCGTGTACTCTTGTTCCAGGAAAAAAGGTACTTGCAACGTACCATCCACATGCTGTAAATTCAGATTGGAAACTGTACTTTAGAACTGTAATCAATTTGCGTAAGGCTTTTGCTCATAGTAAGTTTGCTAAAACACTCGAAGACATACAGACATTTGTACCGAATGTAAATGTTCAGCAATTTATTACGTACATGGAAGAATGTATAGCACATCCTGAATGGGATAAACTTTCTATTGATGTAGAAACTGTACAACCCGGCAGTCATATTGAGGAGTTAGGTCTTAGTCATGACCCTAACTTTGGTATGTCTATCTTTTTGCTAAAAGGTAGAGCACCTGCATTGCCTGAAAAAGATGAGCTTAGACTTTGGCAGGTATTTAGTAGACTCGTTGCGTGTAAGAAAAATGTTATGCAGAATGGAGCTTACGATATCGGTGTTCTCTGGTATAACAATCATATACTTGTAGAGAATCTTTGGATGGATACACTAATTGCAGCGCATACTTGCTGGCCCGAACTTCCGCGTGACTTAGGTTTTCTCGGTTCAATTTGTTTAGACGTAAATCCGTGGAAGAATTCCTCAAAGTCTTCTGTCTACAATCCAGCTGACGCCGCTAATACACTAGGTATCGCGTTAGTATTAGATGCAGAATTGGATAAGCAGAAAGTTCGGCATACATTTGATTTTGAGATGAGTCTTATTCCTGTTGCACTGATGCTCCAGTTACAGGGAATTAAAGTTAATCGGGAGAAACAAGCAGCGCTAGTAAAGGAATGGTCAACTAAACGTGATACATTAAAGCAACAACTGTTTACAATTATTGGGAGGAAGATTAACTTCAATAGTCCAAAACAAATGCAACAACTTCTTTATATTGATCTTAAACTTCCTGTGCAGTACAAACGTAGAAAGTCTAAAAAAGATAAGTTAACAATGACAACAGATGCTAATGCACTTAGAGTATTGTCACGTCTTGTTCCTGACAATTCAGTCTTTAATTTAATTCTGGATTATAAAAAAGCTGACGTATTAGTCAGTCGGTTCCTTGACATTGAACTTTCTCCTGAAGGAAAAGTCCATACAAGTTACAATATAACAGGGGCATCCAGTGACGATGAAGAGGATACAAAGAAAACTAAACGTGGCTTTGGTAGGTGGAGTTCAAGTAAATCTATCATTCTTCCTTATGGTAGTGGTAATTTGCAAAACATTCCTAAGGAAGCTAGAAAAATGTATATGGCACCTGAAGGGTATAAAATTATTCAAGGTGATTATTCACAGGCTGAAGCTGTTATTGTTGCGTATATTACTGGGGACCAAAAGTTAAAGCAGATGTTCAAAGATTCGTTTGGTCTGTCTAAGACAGAAAAGAAAATGTACGATATCCATAAAATGACTATAGCCAGAATGCTTTTACTGGATATAAATGCAGTTACAAAAGAGCAAAGAGAGTCTGGTAAGACAGTTCGGCATTCAACATCTTATTCTGCCGGCCCGACAGTTCTTGCTAACAGACTCGGAATTAAATTATCTGAAGCAAAATTGCTTATGGAATTGTACCATAAAGCTAATCCCAGTTTGCGTATATGGCATCAAACGATTCAGCAAAAGTTAAAACAATCTCGTACTTTGGTAAGTCTATTTAAACGCCAGCACAGATTTCTTGACAGATGGGGTGATGATTTATTTCGTAGCTCTTACTCGTTTATTCCACAGTCAACAATTGGTGACTTACTTAACACAGCATTATTAAAGTTATACAATAGACTTCTTACGATACCATTTGATATAACTATTTTATTACAGTTGCATGATGCTGTATATACAATGGTAAAGAATAAGCATGTAGACGAAACAATTAGAATTATGCGTGAAGCTATGATAATGCCTATTCAATATAAAGAAGAAGAAATTTATATTGATTGTGACTTTACAGTTGGTGATGCTTGGGCTGGTGGTGAGGATGTAGAAATTAATTGGCGTAATGTAGCGTAGCAAAGGAGTAATACAATGTTAATCTGTATTGATTACGACGGAACATACACAAAGTTTCCAGAAATACTTGACAAAGTTATAATTTTATTTACTGAAGCAAAGCATGAAGTAATCTGTGCCACTATGCGGTATTCACATGAGACAACAGATAAATTAATAGAATTAAGAGCACAAATATCATGGGTATACTACACTGGAAGAAAAGCTAAGTTACCCTACCTTGCTGCATTAGGAATTTTTCCAGACTTATGGATAGAGGATAAACCAGAATGGCTGTACACAAATGCACTATGATATATTTGCATGAAACGTAAGGAGGTAGTAAATGATAGATGTAAAAGATTTTGTAAAAACATTTGGCTACGATATGACACCGATACAAAAAGAGTTTATTCAAACGTGTGTGACTAAAGATGGAGCACTACTTGATTTAGGTTCGTCAAGGAGACAAGAAGATAAACAATTTATAGCAGCCTTAAATATTTTTGCTCTTCTTAACAGATTAGAATTGGATGAGTCCTTTGGGTTTATTATACCTGATGGAATAAAGATATTTAAGTTAGTTAAAGTTATGCCGCATGATATTAAATGTCAGAATACGAAGGTGGTTAACGATGGTATACAGTGACATAGATGGAGTGTTAAGAGATTTACTTGGGAGTGCTGCAATTCGAACTACTACTTGGGATTGTTCAATAGGTCCCGAAAAATTTTCGTTTATACAGTTCTTTAACAAACATCCTGTTTTACTTGTAACTGCGCAACCGACAAAGTATTTCGATGTAATTGCTATGTATCATAAGTACATTGAACCAATAGAAATTATAAGTAATCAGGTTGAAGAATGGATAGGAAGAACGGAGTTCTGGCTACATAAGAATTTTAGCCCCTATACCCGTGTTCCTACTGTACATTATACTGTTGATAAGTTACGATTCCTTAAACCACACGATACATTAATAGAAGATAATCCAAATTTAACTGACTATACTAACGTTATAGTCATTGATACATCGTATAACAGAGGAATAGAACTACCTCATATACGTGTAGAAACGCCTAAGCAATTATTAAATGTATTAATCAGGAGAAAGTATGGGTTCACTTAATAAAAAGACTGTTGTTATTACAGTTTCTTCTATACCTAGAAGACAACAAATGATGCAAAAAATTTATAGAAGTTTAACTAAAGAACCATCAACACAATTTACTGTTGTAAAAGACCAGATAAATAGAATACAAATTTTTCACATTGTTAAACCAGATATAAAAGTACTTATTAGGACGTATACTGTTATTGTTATTCCTATTATAGTTAATTTAGATTCTCTTAATGGTATGCATGGTTGTGTAAACTTTCAGCTTAATGAAACAATTAATGAATTACAAGCACTTGTAAACAAATTAATTTCATTGCAAGGAGAACGAGTTATGGTACAGAAGAATAGTGATAAAGATTTTAAAGCATTACTAACGAGTCTTAGCTAAGGAGAGTATTATGAGCAGACATCTTACCAATTGGTTAGATGGGTATTTAGAATTAATGGAAAACACTGAACCAGCAAGAGTGTTTGATAGATGGGTAGGATTTTCTGTTATCGCTGCAGCGCTACGTAGGAAAGTTAATCTTCAACTTGGGAGGCTTACTTATTATCCTAATATCTATGTTGTGTTAGTAGCTGAACCAGGAGTAGCAAGAAAGACACAGGCAATTAAGTACGGCATGAATTTTCTTACAACAATTCCTGATATCATACTGAGCGCTGACTCAGCAACTAAAGAAGCAATGACAGATGATATTGAATTAGCAGCACTCGATGAGCTTGCAGCTGATGGCACAATGCTTAGACATAGTTCACTTAATATAGTCTCCAAAGAACTTGAATCTTTTCTCGGGCAAAAGAAAGAGAACACAAGAATGCTTGTAGCTCTCACTGATCTTTTTGATTGTCCCGATGAATGGGCAAGTAGAACAAGACATAGCAGTTCCACTAAGATTATCAGACCTTGGTTAAATTTTCTTGCAGCAACTACACCTGATAGTTTAGCAAGTTCCCTTCCAGCATCTGCGGTTGGTGGTGGCTTGACTTCTCGTATCATGTTTATTTGGGCAGAGAAGAAAAAGAAATCAGTTGCTATACCAATAATGACTCCAGAAGATTACAAGTTAAAAGAAAAATTAGAGAAAGATTTGTACCAGATGAGTCGTATTTCTGGTGAGTATTTTATGTCAGAACATTGTGTTAACAACTGGGTTGATTGGTATAATAATTATGATGAAGATGAAGCAGGAGAACGACTGTGTTCAGATAAATCTTTCGACGGGTGGTACTCAAGGAAGCCCTCTTACATTATTAAGATAGCTTTGTTATGTGCAGCAGCTGAATCAAACACTATGGTAATGCAGTGGAGCCATATAGAAAAAGCAATAGCAGAAATCAAAGGCGTAGAGAATATCATGGGTAATGCGTTTAAGGCTATTGGTAAATCTGATATCTCTGCTGAAGTCTCAAATGTCTTACAGATTGTTAGAAACTATGGTTGGATATCAGAGAAGCAGTTGATGACAATTGTCTGGAGAGATCTTGATTCATCTAAGTTTGACAATGTAATGGATACTTTAATAAAAACAGGTACAGTTAAACGAACATATAAAGGGCCAAAGGACGAGAAAGGAATTTGGTATGGTGCTGTAAACCAAGGATAAAGGAGATAGAATGATACATAAAATATATCCTAATAAACGATTGCATCTTGGTATAAATTACAGTGTGAATATCAAGAAAACCAGAAAACAACTTACACTTAAACTTATGCTACCTTGGTTTATCTGGAAATTAAGGGCGTACGATATTGAGGCTGATGATTTTAAGTATGGTTGGAGACTTTTTATTGTGCTAGTCGGAACTACCTTTAATATAAACAAAGGTTCTAATCCAATTGGAAAGCAAAAGGAGATAAAATGAGAGGAACAGTTGCAAAGAAGTTAAGGAAGTTAATCTACAAAGGAATGTCGTCTCGTAATACTTATGACTATTCTACTAACCCATACACTCAACAGAATATTTGTATTGGAGCAAGAAATAGATATATAACATTGAAACAAATATATAAAGGAGGTAAACAAATAATATGAAGTTATACAAAGTAACACTACAAGGTATGACAACAAATGCTATTGGCCCTATTTATGGTATATCATATGTTGTAGCTGAAGATACGGATAAAGCATATACATTAGTTAGAGCACATCTTGACCAACACGATCTAGGTTTTAGGACTTCTCGAGAATTAGTTAGTGTTGAACTAATTGCAGAAGATGTGATGTATCCTGATTGCAGGACAATGCTATTTATACAGAAACCTTAGTAAAGAAAAAGGGAGGGAACAGTTAGCGTTCTCTCCCTTCTTTACTATTTCTTCATTACTCCTTTCACACCGTAGTAACCAAAGTAGAAGAAGCCAACTAGTAATGCAAGGTAACCAAGCTGAGTATCTACAATGGTAGTTTTAATGTACTCAGCCCAAAATGGGTAGAGTTTCCATATAAGACAGGCAAAAATAATCAGAGAAACAAAACTTCCCATAATCATCCAAGCTAACACCCGGCGAATTACAGATCTAATCGAATTCTCATCTGCTATAGCACCCTGAATCTTCAGCCATAATTCCCCTGTTTTTAAGGCCATTGCAGATTTTTCTTGTTCTGTATAAAATGCGTTGTCGAGCATTCCAACACCGGCCTTAACTGTATCTGCAATAGCACCAACTACTTTAGGTGCGCCAAAAAATGTAGCTAATATTCCCATAATCCCTCCTTTACACGATTAAAATTCCATGTCTATGAACATTCCAATTTCTTACATCAAAGTGAAACCAGAATACATCTTGTTCAATACAGGTAATGTGCGGATAACTTTTAGGGTTGCTAAGAAACTTCTGTCGAACTTTCTCTGCAGTTGTATTGGCAAAGATTAAGTCAGCTGCTCTACCAAATTTATGCTGACTATACTGTGCGCCAACTTCACAGTCGAATGGACGATAACCTCTGTACTGGTTATTACCGTGCCATCGCCAGTCGTTTATTGTAATTTTACCCTCGTTATTTCTTAGCTCTTGTAATGTAATCAGTAGTCTAACGTCGAACCACATCCATCTTCTGTCTCCGTAGCGCATAGTACTTTCATAAATATCTCTTGGAAGTACTTCATACAAGTTGAAATCCTTAGGTATATACATATCACTCCTACTTCCTACCCATTAGTGTCTTTACATCAGCATGAATTGATTTGATCCACTCGCTTAGATCTATCCAACGCTTGTTAAACCCATCCTCCCAAATTTCAAATTCTCTAACAGTTATAAATTTATTCTTTTCAGATCTCTTTTTTTCTGGGGAGAATTTCAAAATTCCAGTTATCACAACACAAGCACCGCTAAAGACTGTAAGTCCAGTTCCAATATCCATTTCACATCTCCATAATAGTTAATTAGTTACCTGTGTTTCGAGCTCGGCTATCTGCGCC
>Ga0307928_10000364_pt1 | contig 34335 bp, 34 predicted proteins | sample AceLakmetagen232_FD_201815 | JGI IMG/M metagenome (GOLD analysis project Ga0307928, IMG submission 201815) | Saline water microbial communities from Ace Lake, Antarctica - #232 | ecosystem: Environmental > Aquatic > Non-marine Saline and Alkaline > Saline | place: Antarctica: Ace Lake... | reverse complement strand
GGTGGGACACACCCGAATTAAAGCCTGTGGAGAGGCCAGCCTCTGCACCGCAAGTTGGCTCTGTGAAGCAGGAACCAAGTCCCCAACGGGATGCGCGGTAATTTATTTCCGTGAGGATGTCACTAAAACAGTAAGACTATGAGGAAAACAACAATAATATATCTATGTGTTATTGGAGCTGGAAGAGTTGGAACAACTGTAAGCTGCACACTTGCTGAAAAAGAGCTTCCCAATATTAGGTTGAAAGCAATATCCTCAAGATCCACAGAATCATTAAACAGGGCAAAGGAAATATTAGGAAGCAAAGCAACCGGGGTAATTTTTACCAGAGAAAACCCCCTGGCTGCGTCGTTGGCAAATTGTGTTTTGATATGTACTCCTGATGATACTATAAAAGATGTATGCAGTGAGATTTTTAAGGACAAAAGTAAAAATTTTAAAAAATACTACGTAATTCATTTTAGCGGATCTAAATCTCTAGAGGTATTGAATTCAGCCAGAGCAGCAGGCGCTGAAATTGCGTCAATTCATCCATTAAAATCTTTTGCTTCAATACAGGACGCGATCAAGTCTTTGCCAGGAACTGTTTTTGGGATAACTTATTCCAGCGCAGAATCAAAGAAAATGGCTGAATTTCTAGTAAAGAGCCTGGGCGGGAAAATAATCGAGGTAGAAAATAAAAAGAAGCCGCTTTACCACGCTGCAGCATGTGTGGCTTCTAACTACCTGGTTGCTCTTATAAATTATGCGGTACTAATACACAAAAAAATAGGCATAAAACCTGAAGATTCTCTAAAGGGCCTGTTGGGGCTGGTGGAAGGTACAGTAAGTAATATAAAGAAGATGGGTACGAAAAAGTCACTGACCGGTCCTATAGCCAGGGGAGACGTGGACACAATTAAAGAGCATATAGGTAGCTTTAATGAATTTTTTTCTAAAGAAGACGCTGCTTTATATAAAATGATGGGTATTGAAACAATCAAGATTGCGCAGCAGAATAAATGGATAAAAGAGAGCACAGTAGAGGAATTAAAAGAAATACTTAAAGAATAGAAAGGGAACATCATGGCTGAAAAGAAATTAACAATCAGCGATTTAGCAGAAATGAAGAAAAAAGGTGAAAAAATAACTATGCTTACAGCTTACGATTGTCTTATGGCATCTCAACTGGATGACTGTGGTATAGATTTAATTCTGGTTGGCGATTCTGTGGGAAATGTACTGCTGGGATATGAGAACACAATACCGGTTACAATGGATGAAATGATTCACCACTGCCGGGCAGTAACCAGGGGAGTGGGAAAGGCAATGGTGATTGGTGATATGCCGTTTATGTCTTATCAGGTAAGCGAGGAGGAAGCAGTAAGAAATGCCGGGAGGTTTTTAAAAGAGGCCGGCGCCGAGGCAGTAAAACTTGAAGGAGGAAAAGAGGTTTCTAAAACTATAAAAACTATTGTTGGCTCCGGAATTCCGGTCATGGGCCATCTGGGGCTTACACCACAGTCAGTTTATAAATTTGGTGGTTATGGAGTTAGAGGAAAGGATGAAGAGCAGGCTTCAAAAATGTTGGAAGATGCCAGGGAGCTGGAAGAAGCTGGAGTATTTTCAATAGTGCTGGAGAAGATTCCTGCAAAGCTGGCAAAAAAAATAACGCATGAGGTAAACATTCCTACAATTGGAATAGGAGCAGGGGTAGACTGTGACGGTCAGGTGCTTGTAACCCATGATATGTTAGGGCTTTTTGAAAAATTTAAGCCAAAGTTTTCTAAAAGGTATGCTGAAGTGGGGAAGGAAATGAAGGAATGTTACAGGAAATATATAGAAGAGGTAAAAAACAAAGTTTTTCCTACAGAAGAGCATTCTTATTAAAACAATCGATTAAATTCCTTTTTTAATATGTTTTTACTACGAGAGTAAATTTGGTCTGCCGTAATGGAAATTATAAAAAAAATAAATAAATGTAAACTAATTGTAAACAACCTTAGAGAGAAGAACTACAAAATAGGCCTTGTCCCTACTATGGGTTCTCTGCATGAAGGGCATATAAATCTTATTAGGATGGCGAAGAAGAATTGCGATAAAGTGTTTTTAAGCATTTTTGTTAATCCAACTCAATTTGGTCCGGAAGAAGATTTTAAAAAATATCCCAGAGATATAAAAAGAGACAGCGCCCTGGCAGAAAAAGAGGGAGTGGACTATATATTTTATCCAACGGTACAGGAGATATATGGCTCAGACCATAAAACTATGGTTGAGGTAAAAGAGCTGGGCAAGATTATGTGTGGGAAATATAGGCCCGGTCATTTTGCAGGAGTAACAACAATAGTCTTGAAGTTATTTAATATTATAGATGCGCATAAAGCTTACTTTGGGCAGAAAGATTACCAGCAGATGGTAATAATAAAGAAAATGGCAGCTGACCTGAATCTGGATATTGAGATTATAAGCGGCCCTACTATAAGAGAAAGAGACGGCCTTGCTATAAGTTCAAGAAATAAGTATCTTTCTGCAGAAGAGAGAAGCAATGCCACTATTCTGTATGAATGCCTTAGTCTGGCTGAAGATATGGTTAAAAACGGTGTAAAAGATCTGGGAAAAATAAAGAGAATAATTTTAGGTAAACTGGAGGATAATAGGTTTGTTAAGAGCGTAGATTATTTTGAATTTAGGGACCCACGGACAATGGAAGAAATAAAGAGAGTGGATAATGGGCATAAGAGCATACTGGCTGCAGCTGCTGTATGGATTGGAAAGACCAGGCTTATTGACAATATGATTATAAAAGTATAAAAGTAATAAATATATTATTTAATTTAGATAAACCCGAATAGCACAGGGGAGGAAAATGTTAATTTGTATTTTAAAAAGCAAGATTCACAGAGCAACAGTAACCGGTGCTGAAATTGATTATATGGGAAGCATAAGTATAGATAAAAACTTGATGGAGCATGCAAAAATACTTCCTTATGAAAAAGTAATGGTGGTGAGCCTGGATAGCGGGGAAAGACTGGAAACATATGTTATAGAAGGAAAAAAGAACAGTGGAGAAATTTATATAAATGGAGCGGCTGCAAGGAGAATACTTAAAGGAGAGAAGATTATTATTTTATCCTTCGCTTATATAGGGGAAAAAGAAGCGCCGGACTACCGGCCAAAAATAGTTTATGTAAACAACAAAAATGAGATTACAGGCGAAGAAAATCACGTGGAGAAAGATGACCAGTGTTAAACTGCGAAAGAATGCATCTAGTATATTTAAAATATTTATAATATATCTAATTACAATTATTCTTTTAACATCTTGTAAGATTAAAGATAATCCTGATAAGCAAATAATAGATTATAGTGATTATAAGAGTGAAAGCAGCTTATATTTATTTGATTACGGGAAAATTTTGCTGGAAAGCACCGACTCTATTGATGTAAAAATTGAGAACTGCAACCTGTATTTAGATATTTACGGGGACCTGATAATACTGGGTGAGGTAAAAAATGATTCTAAAGTAAATAAAACTAATATAGAGATTACTATTGATTTCTACGATAAGGATGGAGAAAAGATAATATCTGCAGCCATTCCTTCTCAAATTAATTATCTTAGAGGAGGGAGCAGGCTGCCGTTTTATTATTACATGACTGAAAAAGATAAGTATATAGATATATCTAAAATAAAAATAGGAGTTAATTATAAGGATTGTCATGAAAGATTTAAAGGGAATCCTATAGTTAAAGAGGAAAGCTATTATTATGAGGAAGACTATTTAATTATTGAAGGTAAAGTAATCAATATAGGTGAAGGAAAAATAAGGAACCTAAAACTTTTTTGCACTTTTTACAATGATAAAAACCAGGTTGTGTTTATAAAACAGTGTTACTTATCCGGAGAGGAAATGATTGCCGATCAAGAGCAGAAGTTTAATTTAAAAGTGCTGCTTGATGAATATTTGCCTGTATTTACACACTGGAGATTCGAAGTATTTTTTGAAGATGAAATTGAAGCACCAGCTTAATTTATATCCAATCCTTATATTTAAAATAAACAAGCATACCTATGATTATTATACTCATCAAAACCACAATTATGAAAAAGGCGAAAGGGCTGCGTCCTAAAGGAAGTCCGACATTCATTCCATAAATCCCGGATATAAGAGCAAGAGGGAGAATGATTACGGAAAAGATAGTGAGCATACGCATTATGTCGTTAATCTTATTTGATAGCAGCGACTGATGAGCATCATGAACCCCCTCTATTAATTCCTTACAATTTTCGAGGGTGTCCCAGATCTTTTCTATATGATCTACCAGATCGCTGAAGTAAACCTCCAGAGCCTCTATCAGGAAATCCATATCTTTTATCTCCAGAGTTTTAAGAAGTTTTCTCTGCGGAAAGATTATGTTTCTAAATGTTAGAATATTGGTTCTGATGAGCAGTATGTCCTTAACATTTTTACTGCTCGCTTTTTTGAAAATTGCGTCCTCAACATTATGTATATTCCTGTAGATTTTATTGAGTATGGGAAAATTATAATCAATGAGCGAATCAATTACTTTATGTAAGAGGTAACCGGACCCTTTACCCAGGATTTGATGGTTTTCAGTCAGGTAATTAAATGTGTTCTGGATAGGCTTACACGGCCCGTGATGGACGGTTACCAGGAAATTATTTCCAATAAAAATGTTTACGGCAAAGGGTACAAGTCTTCTGGTCTGCTTTATAAAGCGGGGCACATGCAGTTCCAGAAAAAAGTAGTCATCATATTCATCTAATTTTGATCTTTCAATGATGCTCATGCAGTCTTCGATATCCAGGGGGTGGAAATGAAAATGATCCAGCAGCAATTGCATATTTTCTTTTCTTGGATTCTCAATATCAACCCAGATAAGGTATTCTGCATTATTAATATAGTGTGGGATAGTTTTAAGGGCAACTTTTCCCAATAACTTTTTTTTATTCTTATCATAAACAAAGGTTTTCATTAGAGCTCACCACTTTATTTAAATATTTATAAAATTCTATAATTTTTTATAAAAAAAAGAAATGTAAATTTTTTAATATATTATTGAATTAAAAGTAAACTTATAAAAAACATTGACCACTGTCAAATAAATAATGGTTTTATTTGACAGCCATTATTTACGATTTTATGATATGGAATGAAAATTGTATTTGTAATATAATTGGGAAAAGTCTGGTCATATTAATAGAATTAGGGTATAAAATGGTTGGAAATATGCTTAAGGCAAAAAACAGAGCACCAGTGAGATTGATAATAATATTTATCGCGCTTTCGCTATTTTTTTTATTAAACACATCATCATGTAATCTAATCAATCCTCAGGTAGAAGAGGATATGGGGAAAGCGAAAGAGGAAGTAACGGGGGAGGGGGAAGGCGAAATTTCAGCTGGTGAAAAAGATATGACCCGGATAACTCTCTGGGATTGCCTTGATCCTAAAGAAAGATTTGCCCTGATAGAAAGCGTGGACAATTTTATGGCTGAAAATGAATATATCGATGTAGAAATGGTACATTTTAGGAATCAGGAGGAGCTGGAAGATCAGTTTGAAGCTGCCGGTCTGGCCGGCGCAGGACCCGAATTAATGCTGGGTGATTTTGACAGTGTGCAGAGACTTGTTCCGGGAAATGTAGTAAAAGAGATAGTGGATGAAGCAGATTATTCATTATTTCTGGATGGTCTTGTAGAAATTTCTGAATATAACAACAAAAATTACGTAATTCCTTTCAGGAGTTCTGATTTTTTAGCCCTTTTTTATAATAAAGATTTGATAGATAAACCTCCTGTGGATTTTGAAGAAGTTATTGAATATTGCAAGGAAGTGAATGATTTTGAGGAATGGACTTATGGATTTTTGCTAAATGCCAGCGAGCCTGACTGGATAATACCTTTCATAGGAGGATACGATGATTGGATCGTTAACTATAGTTCCAATTCACTGAATTTAGACACCGACGCTACTGAAAAGACTATGGAATTCTTAAATTATATATATAATGAAGAAAAAATTTTGCCTTATGATATAGAATATGAGCAGATTAATGAATTATTCAAGAGTGGGAACGCTCATATGATTATCAATAATATACGGTCTATAAAAGAATATCAGGAAGCCGGGTTAAGCTTTGGGGTATCAAAAATACCCAGGGCCTGGCAGAGCGATAAATATCCTACGCCTTTAATTTCAGGTCTTGGTTTTATTATAAATTCAAATTGTTACGGCAGCAAATTAGAATCTGTAAATGAATTTATACAATATATGTTAACTGAAGAAGTACAGATAGACTGGACATCAAGTACAGATACTTTTCCGGTTTTAGAGAATATTGATAGAAATGAGAAAGTTAGAAATGATGACATAGTTTACGGCGCCTTTCAGCAGGCGAAGTTGTGCCGGGGGAAGCCTTATGAAGAAATTATAAGAGTAATAAGAGATGCTGTAAGGGATAATGCTAAAAGTGTCATATCCGGGGATATACTGCCTGGGGATGCAGCATCGAAAATTCAGGAAGATGCGCTCAGATTAAGATCCGGCACTATTCCTGTTGAAGAGGCTGATGGAACGGAATAAATATTTAGATTTGGAACGATAAGAAGCAATTCAAAATGAATGAAAATAATAGATTTAAGTCTTTTTTTGTAAGAGGGTTTATCATAATAATAGCAGTGATAGTTTTATTATTTACTGGGGGAGCGCTTACGCTGGGTGCCGTGTCTGTAATAAATAAAGTACCTCCATCGGATTTGCTTAAGGGGGATATTGTAGTCGAAGAGCAACCTGGTGGTGAGAAACAGGCTGATGAAGAGCAGGCTGCAGAAGAGCATAAAACCCAGGAAGATGAGTTAGTAGAAGAAGATGCAGGTGTAGGAGGACTTGATGAGAAGCGTGGAAGCAGCGAGCTTTTGCTTGAAGAATTTGATAAAGCAATAAGTGAAGTTGTTGAGGGGATCACTCCTTCGGTTGTAAATATAAGAGTAACTGTAAAAGGCGAGGACATATTTGGGCAGGTTTGCGAACAGGAGGGAATAGGTTCCGGAGTAATTTATACTGAAGATGGCTATATTATAACCAATAATCATGTAGCCGGAGATGCTGAGAAACTTATGGTTACCCTGTATGATGGCAGTGAGTATCCTGCAGAATTGGTTGGAGCAGATAAAAATACTGATGTGGCAGTTATAAAGATAGAAGCGGATAACCTTAAAAACGCCAGCTTCACCTCAATAGATAATGCAAAAGTAGGAGGCATAGTTATTGCTGTAGGGAGCCCTTACGGGCTTCAGCAAACCATAACCAGTGGAGTAATAAGTGCGAAGGGAAGAGATATTTCAATTTCACAGGAAACGCTTTACATGGTCAATATGATACAGACTGATGCTGCAATAAACAGGGGTAACAGCGGCGGTCCGCTGGTAAATTCAGCAGGGGAGGTAATAGGCATTAATACTTTAATACTTTCTCCGTCAGGAGCAAGCGCCGGAATTGGATTTGCTATACCCAGCGATACAGTGGTTAATATTGCAGAGCAAATTATAAAGTACGGTAAAGCAAGGATTCCTTTTATAGGTATACGAATGAGGGGAAATAAAACTGACATAATTGGAGTGTACATTGAAAATACCATGGAAGGATTTCCTGCAGAGAATGCAGGAATAAAATCCGGGGATATAATCACTGAATTTGATGGGATTGAAGTGAAAACCTCTTTTGAATTACTTGCGCAGATCTTAAGACATAATGTAGGAGATGTAGTGAATATGAGAATATATAGGGATGGAGAGTATTTTAATATCACCCTGGGATTAGTCGAGAGCCCAGCAACAGAGAAAGTTGACTAATAAATTTCAAAGAGAGGGAAGTGTTGGAAGAACATAATAAGGGAAGCAGACCCCGTGAAATAGATGTAAAGATATTAGTCGCGAAGTCAAAAAAGGGAGACAAGGCTGCATTTGAAGAGCTGGTTAAGAAATTCTCAAAATATGTCTATACAACTGCTTTTTTTATATTAAGAGACATCCATGAAGCAGAGGATGCAAGCCAGGAAGTATTTGTAAAAGTATACCTGTCTATAAAGGGTTTTAGAGGACTTTCAAGTTTTAAAACCTGGATAAGGAAACTTACAGTAAATACCTGTATTGACAAACTAAGGCTGTACTCAAAGATAAAAAATAAAAAAGTTAGCCTGGACAAGATAACTGAGGAGCATGAAGTAGTTTTTACAAGATTCAGCCAGAGTCTTGAGGTAGATTTTTTAAATAAAGAGATGGTAAAAGAAGTATTAAAAATTATAGTAAATCTCGATGAAAGTTACAGAATTCCAATAATTTTAAGGGACCTGCAGGATTACAGCTACAGGGAAATTTCAGAGCTAACAGGTAAACCTATCGGAACGGTTAAGACAAATATACACCGGGCAAGAAAGATGATAAAAGAAAAAATGAAAATGTATAGATAATAAAATAATGAGTTGAAACAAAAAGAACTAATTTTAATCTAATATAACAGAATTTAAAATTTTATAGGAATTATTTATTATGAATAATATAAATAGATATTTAAAAATTGCAAAAGCTGCTGTTATAAAACCTTCTGAAGATATAGATAAAAAAATAATAGATAGAATATCTCATATTAGTAAGTCAGATGAAAAACTATTGGATGAAAAGTTTATAGATTATTTAAAAAAAAGCAATTCAAGGCTGTATATAACTATTGAAAAAATTAAAAACAATCCCGGAGTTTTTATAGCTGCAGCAATATCTATATTTTTTATTATTGCTTTTATGATTAAAATATTTTTAGGTGAGGGAGAAACTGGCGTGGGAAACAATAAGTTATCTTCTCCTAAAGATGATGCCTAACAAGAATAACACCACTATGATTATCCAGAACCAGGGATTAGTAAGCAGGTTCCTTAAAGGTTCATATCCTAAATTACCAAAAACCCTTATGAGAAAATTTTCCAGCCAGGTGTACATATTTTCAAATATTGGGCGCATATTTTCCAGTGTAAAGAAATTTTTTATTGCTTCCATAATTTACAAATTCTATCGTTTAATTGTTATTTTGTAAAATTAATAAAATAATTGTGGAGAATAAAATAATTGGGAAGCATATATATTATTCCGTGATAAATAATTACAGGAGCTTTTGCAGCCGAAGAAATAGTCGGGAGGTTTATAGGAAGCTGAGATGCACAATAAAGAAAACTTTAATATAAATTGATTCTACAAATGAGTTAATGGAGTATTATAATGGTGTAATATTAAAATTTAGCCAGAAATATTAAAGGATAAGATGTTATATCAAAAAATACTTATTGGGTTTGGTTCAGTTGCAGCAGTAATTATTGTTATATATTTGTTTTCAGCTGTTTATGAATTTCTGACCCAGTCATGCCATGTATATTATCCAAAAAAAGAAATTACGGCTACTCCTTTTGATATAAGGCTGTATTTTGAAGAAATCATTTTCAGTTCTTCTGACGGCGTAAACCTTTCCGGCTGGTTTGTGCCGGCAAGAAATAGTAGAAGGGTGATATTGGTTTTACATGGGAACGGGGGAAATATTTCAACGAGGCTTACTCTTATAAATTATTTCAATAGAAAATTGGGGCTGTCTGTTTTTATAATTGATTACCGCGGATACGGTAAGAGCGACGGCAGGCCAAATGAGGAGGGAACCTATCTGGATGCCAGGGCAGCCTGGGAATATTTAATAGGTTCTAAGAAAATAAGACCTCAGGATATCATAATTTTTGGGAGGTCCCTGGGCGGTCCTATTGCAGCACGGCTGGCTAAAGAGGTAAAGGCGAGGGCATTGATTTTGGACTCTACTTTTACTTCAATCAAGGATATCGCAGCCGAGCTGCACCCTTATCTGATGGTAAGAAAATTCTTCAGATTTGGCTATCCCACTATTGATTATTTAAAAGGAGTAGGAATTCCGGTATTGATTATCCACAGCAGCGAAGATGATTATGTTCCATTTTCCCATGCAGTAAAGCTGTATAATGCCGCAAATCAGCCCAGGCAACTCCTTAAGATAAGCGGCAAACATAATGACAATTACATAAAATCAGAAGGAATTTATATAGAGGGCATAAGATCTTTTATCTCCGGATATTAAAAAGATTACAGAATTTCTTTTTTCATATATATCCAGTCCCGGTATCCGGTATACCTTTCTGCTATCCAGGAAGATCTTTTTACAAGCCCGGTAAACCCTAATTTTCTATACAGGCTGAAAGCATTTTTATTCTTGCTGGTTACCCAGAGTGTTAGGACACTTTTTCTATATCTTTTTGCAAAATCTTCTACAAAGGATAGCATTTTTTTGGCTATGCCTTTTCTTCTGCTATTTATATCAACTGCAACATTGTCAATATAGATAGTCTTGCTATCTATATTGGGAGCCTCCAGGAAGGTTAAGATGAATGCCTTGACTGCTCTAAAGAAACCCAGGTATTTAACAAAGATCCGAAAATTTCTGGTATAGCTTTTAATGTTTTCTCTGGTTACTATCTCAACGATTCCGACTATTTTCCCATCTATTGTGGCATTGTAATATCTTCCGGTATCAATGTTTGCGGTAATTTCTGATTTAATGATAATGTATGCAGCATCTTTATTGCTGCTAAATATAAATTTTAATTTTTCGAAAAATGCGTCAAATTCTATTTTAAGATAACTATCAAGGTTTTCTAGTTCTAAATTACTTATCCGGATATTATGGGAATCGCTGTTTTGATTTTTAAAGTTATTCATTTGATGAATCTTTTTTATCAAGCAACTTGCGGGCTTTTTGGAGATCCTTCCTGCGGGTTAAAAGTTTTACTCCTCTTATACTCTGCAAAGAGGGATAGCTCTGGCCGGCATCATCTGAAGATATCTCAACTTTAATGCCGAAACTTTCCAGGTAACTTTTAGCAATCTCTGCATCTATTCTGGAATTAAAAGTTTTAACTGTAGGCAAACTATCCATATTATGTATTTAATTTATATTAAGTAAAATTTTAGGCTCTTAACTAATTTTTAGACAGATTTAAAGAGATAAAATTATAGCATATTAATTGTAATTATAATACTTACGAATACTATATATGTAACTTTTGTTTGAAGAATTAACATCTATGATATAAACTTGTTTTGAAGCTCTGGCAATAACAAAATTTAGCTGTTGCCAAAAATTAATTTTAACTTATAGGTTGTTTAGTATACGAAAGTTTTTATGATAAAAAAATCACTTCTTTTAAAAATTTATGAAGCAGCCAGTATGCAAAGATGGAATGACCAGATACGCACAATTGAGCTTACGGAGCTGGATAAACAGGCCCATAAAATGATTGTTGCTTATATTCTGGGAAAATGCGAAGAGGATATAAATGACGGAAAAGTTAACTGGCTTGAAATAATAGAATGCGGATTATTCGAGTTTTTAAAAAGAATTGTTCTGACTGACCTGAAACCTCCCTTGATCTACAGGATAAAAGAAAATAAAAAGCAGTATGAAAAGCTGAACCGCTGGGCTTTTGAGAGGATAAGCCCTTTAACAGAGCAGATAGGGGGAAGCTTTAATTTGCGTCTTAAAAAATATCTGCTGGAGGAGAAAGAAACTCTTGAAAGGAAGATTGTAAATGGGGCACATTTCTATGTAACAAAGTGGGAATTTGATATTATTAAATCAGCAAATCCCAGAGGTTATTTAATTAAAGAGATTGTTGGGAACATTTCCCGGGAGCAGAGGGAATATAACGATTTGAAGTGCATGAAGGTTTTTATGGAAAAAAGAAAATTGTTGATTTTCGCCGGTATATGCGGGCAGCTTCGTTTCCAGCAGAGATGGAGCCATCTTTACCGGATTCCAAAAACTTCAGTATTGGGCCATATGTTAATTGTTGCTATGTTTTCACTGCTGTTCTCTTATACAGCAAGATTGGACAGAGAAAATTGTATAAATAATTACTTTACAGGGCTCTTCCATGACCTTCCGGAAGTTTTAACCAGGGATATAATTAATCCTGTAAAAAAATCAGTGGAAGGACTTGATGAACTTATAAAGGATTATGAAGTTGAGGAGATGGAGAAAAAAATATATAAACTAATTCCTGAGAGCTGGCAAAAGGATATAAGGATGTTTACGGAAGATGAGTTTTCTGATACCAGTAATAGAAACGGAAAACTGGTCAAGGCAGCCGATGATCTGGCCGCATTTATAGAAGCATACCTTGCTTTAAAAAATGGAATAAAAAATAAGGACCTGGTTTATGCTAAAAGTAAATTAAACCGTAAGTATAAATCCAGAACTATCGAAGGTATAAACTTCGGGGAAGTATTTGCTGAATTTGATTGAGTAGATTAATTCCATGAGTAGAAAAATTATCATATCAAAATCAAAATATCTGGCAGGGCTGCAGTGCCTGAAATATTTATGGTACCGGGTCAATGCCTCCGGAGAGATCCCGGAGCCGGATTTTGCAACCCGTTTTATTTTTAATCAGGGGACGCTGGTAGGTGAATATGCAAAGAAGCTTTACCCCGGGGGAATTGACCTGGGGAAGATAAGTGATTTAAAAGAACAGCTGGTAAAAACTTCCGAACTCTTGTCCGAGAGGAAACCCCTGTTTGAAGCAAGCTGCAGTTCCGGGAGTGTTTACAGTAGAGCTGATATACTGTTGCCGGCAGATGCAGACAGATGGGATATTATTGAAGTTAAGAGTTCCACCCGGCTTAAAGAGGAGCATATCCACGATGTCTCATTTCAGAAATACTGCTTTGATAAAGCCGGAATTAAAATCAGGAAATGTTATCTTGCCAATATTAATAATCAGTATATAAGAAAGGGAGATATCAACCCCGGGCAGTTATTTAAAAAAAACGATATTACAGAGGAGGTAGAGGAGGCACTAATTGGAATAGAAGATAGAATTGAAGGGATGCTGGAGGCTGCAGCAGGAACAGGTCCTCCGGAAATTCCTATCGGCAAGCACTGCAGCGAGCCGTACAGCTGTCCGCTTAAGGGTAAGTGCTGGGAATTCTTACCGGATAATCATATTTTTAATCTATATGGAAATAAAGACAAAGCAGCCGGGCTTTTCAAGGAGGGAGTTCTTTCCATAAAAGATATTCCTGACTGGTATAATTTAAATTTTAAACAAAAGATACAGATTGAATGTGCAAAAACCGGAAAACCAAAAATAAATAAAAGTGAAATATCAAAATTTATAAAAAGCCTGGAATACCCTCTGTATTTTTTTGATTTTGAGACTTTCTCTACTGCCATTCCCTTATATGACGGAGTAAAACCTTACCAGATAGTTCCTTTCCAGTATTCCATACATATACTTGATACCATTGACAGCAAACCCGTCCACTATGATTTTCTGGCTGAAGGAGCTGAAGATCCAAGAGAAGAACTTCTGTTAAGCTTAAGGAAGCAGATAGGTGAGGCAGGAAGCATAATTGTTTATTATGAATCATTTGAAAAGGGGGTCCTAAGAAAACTGGCCGAAACTTTTCCTGACTACAGTCAGTGGATTGATTCGATTATTGCAAGGATAGTTGACCTCTATAAACCTTTTGGTAATTTTCATTATCATAGTTCTTCCCAGAAGGGGAGCGCCTCGGTAAAAAATGTTCTTCCGGCAGTTACCGGTTTAAGCTATGAGGGAATGGATATAGGTAATGGTATGGCAGCGAGTGCGTATTTTCTATATACCTGCGGGAATTACGATACCAATGAAAGCAGCCCGGCAAAGGAAGAAGTCGAAAAAGTAAGGGAATCACTCATGAAATACTGCGGATTGGACACCGGAGGGATGATACATATATTAAGAGCACTGGTAAAAGAAGCTGTGTAATGTCATTCAGCCAATATCCATAATTATCTGATATCTCTAGATAAAAATATTTTTAGATAATATATTTGAATTTTGCCACCTTGTTGAAGTTAATGAAAAGATTATTTTTATAAAAGATGATCCTGATGATGACAAGATATTGGAATGTGCAATTTCGGCAAAATGTGATTATATGATATCTGGAGATAGACATCTAATAAAATTAGGGGCATATAAGAATATCAAAATACTGAGACCAGCAGATTTTTTATTTTTAATTAGAAAATGATAGAGATTGGGAGTTTCAACTGCCATATTCATATATTTTCTGCAGGATAAAATGAGAAGTAAGATGATAATTAGTACAGAACTCGGCTTATAGACTAACTTCAATTCTCCTTTATAGATATTTTCTGAAAATACTCAAATGATTGTTGATCCATTGGGAAAATTACAGCCCGTATTGAAAATGATTTTATAGTTAGTCCTTCTTAATCCTTAAAAAAGTCAAGCAGCCTATAAAAATGATATTCCGGGTTTAATTATTTATTTGAACCTTAAAAAGATCAACTCCAGCCTTAACCAGATGATTAGCAAAACTATGCCTGAAGCTGTGTGCCGTATTACTTTTTCTTAATAGAGATATTAAGAACAGCTAATGAAAGAAACACAATACCTGTAGCAATCAAGACAAGTATGTTGATGAGTGGAGACAGTTCTTTGCCGCCAAAGAAAAAAACAATACCCATAGTCTGTTTGAAACCGGTGATTGCCTGTGCTGGCGCATTTGCAAAGACTTTAGACATCGGCGCTTCCATCATAATTTGCCGGAACAACGCTGCTGCGTGGCTTATTGGGAATATTTTTATTGCAGTTTGTACACCAGACGGCAGTGACCCGATTGGAATATATATTCCGGTTAAAAAACCGATAAGTGTTCCGAGTATTGTACTTGCGCTGGCAAAAGCGCTGCTGCTTTTGAAAAATGACACAATAAAAAATACCATAGCCGATCCGGCAAAGACAGACAGCAGCATTACTCCGAATAATTTTAGCAGTGACATTATTCCGAGTAGATTTCCGCCACCTGTCAGAATATAGATTTCAGCAAGAATCAGTGCTGCAATGCTCATAATCACACCGACTATAAAAGAACTGATGATATATCCAACTGCAAGATGGCTTCGTTTGAGCGGAGCTGATAGGAAATCCTTTGAGATTTTCTTTGTTTTATCCTCAATCATAATACCAAATGCACCCATTGCTGCAGTTATTGATGTAACCGATAAAATCCCTGCCATAATCCAGCTGTCAATAGCAAAGCGGGCATTACTTCCCAGAAGATCTTCAAAGTTGCTGGTCATCATATTTCCAAGGAACAGAATGTAAAGTCCGATTATTATAAAGACGGCAAGAAGAGAAAAAAATACCGAGGTCCTGTCACGGAAGAAAAGCTTTAGGTTTCGTTTGACTAAACTGATCATTACTGTCATTTAATCCGCATCCTCTCTCATGGCGTGTCCGGTAATTTTTACAAAAGCGTCATCCATGCTGCCGCTTATAACCTCAAAACCGGATATCAGTCTTTCTGTTTTTTTTACTAATGGCAGAGCACCAAGAGTATTAGAAATATTAATAATAAAAGCTCCGCCGGATATAATAAACTTGATATTTTGCTCATTTAAGAATGTTGCCAGTCTCCCATTATCTTTTGAAATAAGTCGCAGAGTGTCTGTGCTGTGTCTTGCACGAAGCTCAGGAGGGGTGCCTTTTGCAGAAATCCGGCCGTTGTCAATTATCGCAATATAGTCAGCTTTAGCAGCTTCCTCCATATAATGGGTGGTTAGAAATACTGTCATCCCGGCGCCCTTTTGCAGATTGCGGATTGTATTCCAGACACTTTTTCGTGTCTGAGGGTCAAGCCCGGTAGTGGGCTCATCTAAAAATAGGATTTTTGGGGTATTTACCAGTGCTCTTGCAATGTCGGCCCTGCGGCGCTGACCGCCGGAAATCTTTCCGTAGGGGCGGTTATAAAAGCTTTGCACATCTGCTGCCCTTGCTGCTTTTTCCACTGCAGCCGAAAGCTCTTTACTTGACAGTCCGTAAAAGCTGCCCCGCGTATAGAGATTTTCTCTTACGGTTAGCAGATTGTCCAGGATACTATCCTGAAATACAATCCCAATGTTTTTTCGGATTTTATCGTCCTGTTTGCCGAGTGTATAACCGTTGACTATTACAGCACCGCTGTCAGGCTTAAGCAGGGTACAGATAATGTCAATAGTTGTAGTTTTGCCCGCACCGTTTGGGCCTACAAATGCAAATAGCTGCCCCTCATTAACGTGAAAGTCTATACCTTTTACAGCTTTAACATTCCCATAACTTTTTTTAAGGTTACTGGCATTTATTATATGTGACAAAGACATGTTCCTTTTAAGAATTATTAATATCCGGAATTATAAGTTATAAATTTTAAGCAATAATATTTTAAACCGCAATATAATTGATTTTTATAATACATACATACAGTATTGTCTGACAATTATACATTATAAATACCCCATTACAATAAAAAAAGTTTGATTTGGATAATATTATAACACTTTGAAGTTAGTAATCAGGTCAGCAATTATGCCACCTTTTTTATAGTGTAAAAATGGGAAGTAATGTGTAAATTAATACAGGGCTCTGTCTGCAGGTTGATTATTACCCGATAATTTGGGAACTTGACTTTCTAATTTATCGGGTTAAATATCACTTCCAGCATTATTACAGAACATAACACACATTTACCGGGGAAGAAATGGGATAAAAGATTAGCTTATGAAGCATAATTTTATACAAATTTATAAAAAATATAAATCTTTTAATTAATACCTTGCATTACACAGTACCTTGTGTTAAGATATAGCTCTAAAAATCATAGAGAGGATGTGATGTTATGAATATACAGTTTAAAAAGGGAGTCCTGGAATTATGTACCCTGGCGCTGCTGGCTAAAAAAAACCGGTACGGCTATGAGCTGGTAAGTGAGATCTCTAAAAATATTTCTATTTCAGAAGGGACTATTTATCCGCTGCTGAGACGGTTGAAAAATGATGGATATGTTACTACTTACCTTGAGGAATCAAAAGAAGGAGCTCCCAGGAAGTACTACCAGTTAACTGAAAATGGTAAAAAGATGGGAAAGGAGCTCAAAGAAGAGTGGCTGACATTTGTTAAAAAAGTAAATGGGTTATTAAAAGGTGGTGTGAAAAATGAATAAAAAAGATTTTATGGGTAGATTATCATTATATCTTGGAAGAATTCCCGGGGAGGACAGGGAGGATGTGATTAGTGATTTTGAAGAGCATTTTGAAGAAGGTTTAGCAGAAGGTAGAACTGAAGAGGATATTGCTGATTCCCTTGGTGACCCAAAAGCTTTAGCCAATCAGCTAAGGGCGAGTATACTGGTAAGCGAGGCAGAGAAGACCACGTCAGCGGTAAATATAACCAGGGCGGTTTTTGCTACACTCGGACTGGGGTTTTTCAATCTCATATTTATACTGGGGCCCTTTATTGCTATTGCTGCAGTGCTGATATCCTTATTTGCTTCAGCAATTGGTGTTACTGCAGCAGGGGTCACCGTATTCTTTGCGTCAATTTTTGGGCCGCTGTTTCCCCAGTATTTTTCAGTTTTAATTAATCCGGCTGCAGCTATATTTGGTTCAATTGGACTGACCTGTTTTGGTATTTTGTTTTTTGTAGGTGATATATATCTGGCAAAGCTGCTGTACAGATTATTTGTAAGATATATAAAGTTTAATTTAAGAATTATAACTGGAAGGGGGCAGAAAGATGAAGCCCAATGTTAAAAAATTTGTTATATGGTTAGCTATTATTATGGCAGCATCTTTTATGATTACCGGTATTATTCTGGCAGTAACCGGAAATTTCTCCATAGCGGTGGAGCAAATTGATGAATCTAAAACTTTTGATGCAGGGGGAGTCAGCGAAATTTATCTGGACACTGCAAGTACAGATATCAATATAATCTCCACAGACGAAGAAGAGATCAGAGTACATTTTTATGGCGAGGTTTCTACAAATATAAAAAGGGATATACCATCTCTTGTTGTCTACAAGTCTGGTGATGAGCTGCGGATAGAAATAATTCAGCCAAGAACGATTTTTGTTGGAGTCAGTGTATGGAGAACCAAACTGGATGTATATATTCCGGAAAGTTCGATAGAAGCTTTAAAAATAGAAGCAGTATCATCTGATGTCAGCGTAAGCAATCTAAAAGTAGATAAATTTAGCTTTGGTGCCGTATCCGGAGATTTTAAAGGAGAATCTTTATTTGCCGGTGATTTAAAGATTAATTTAACCTCAGGGGATATTAATTTAAAAGAGTATAAGGGAGATATAGATATTAATAATGTATCAGGAGATGTGGTACTGGAGGATGGCAGCCAGAATGATAATATTGAAGTAGTTACCGTGTCCGGTGATGTTTATATACAGCAGGAGGGTATAAGCGATACAAGTGTTAGAACCACATCCGGTGATATTGAGATTAATCTTTCTGAAGATGCCCGGTTTTATCTCAAAGCCACAACTGTATCTGGCGATATCGAAAACAGATTTCCAATTAAAATAATTTCTTCAGGCAGAAGAGAGCTTGAAGGTACAGTTGGAAGTGATGAGAAAGAAATTATCGTCAGCACTACTTCAGGGGATATTGATGTAGATTATTAACCTGCCGGCAGGTTAAAGAAATATTTAATAAAAGGAGAAGAAGATGATAAGAGCAAGTAAAAAAAGTAGGATTAATAAAATAATCAAAGCGGCATTAATAATTGCTGTAATAAGTATTTTGGTTATATTTGCTGCTTCCTGTAAATGGACCATAGGAATGGTCAGGGGATCAGGAGACATTGAGACAGAAGAAAGAGATGTATCAGGTTTTCATAAGGTATATCTTGAAGGAACTGGGAATTTAATTATCACGCAGGGAGATGAGGAATCTCTGGTAATAGAAGCTGACGATAATATAATTTCACTTATTAGGACAGATGTTTCCAGGCGTAGACTGACTATTGGTTTTAAAAGAGGGTATAGTTTCATACCTATATCAAAGATTAAATACCATCTGACGGTAATAGAGCTGGATGAAATTTCCATAAGCGGAGCTGGAGATATTAATTGTGATGGCTTCAATACCGATGAGGTAGAATTTAATATCAGTGGTGCCGGAGATATAGATTTTAATATTAATGCTGAAAGGGTTGAGACCACATCATCAGGGGCTGGAGATATCACTTTAAGCGGGAAAGTTGATAGTCACAAGATAGATATAAGCGGAGTGGGGAAATACGATGCTGAAGAACTTGAAAGCAGGGAATGCAGTGTTAGCCTTTCAGGAGCAGGAAGCGCCACAGTAAATGTTAGCGAGGAACTGGATGTTAGCATTAGCGGAGTGGGTAATGTCAGTTATGCTGGAAGCCCACATGTAGAACAGGATATTTCAGGTCTTGGGAGGATTAAAAGTATTGACTGAAAGTAAATAGTCTAATAAAAAGAGATTATGTAATATATCTGGATAATTAAGACTGCTAATATTAAAATTAATTAAAAAAAGGAGTAAAAAGTGGCAGAACTAACTAAAAAAGAATTAAAAGAAGGGAAGAAGCAGCTGGAAGGAGTATTAATACTATGCTGGATAATGGCTATTCTGACGGGGATAGGCATCTTGTCTGGATTTGACTGGGGTCATTTAGGGATTCTCAGTAATTATTTGGATGATCCATTTACTTTGCATGCTGCATCAGGTGTGGTTAAGGGTCTGATAAGTTTTCCTTTCAGGATGGTGTATTCTTTGATCGTTCCGGCATTGTATGCAGTGGAACTGGTCGGCATTTACCAGAGAAAAGCTTTTGCAGTTCCTCTCGGCAGGGCGGTTTTGGTAGTAAGCATGGTATTCTTTTTCCCTGTTGGGACTATAATAGGAGCAATTCTATGGAAGAGGTTCAATTATCCGCTTTCCAAGAAATATTTAGATTATGAGGATTGATTATATCAGATGATGAGATTTAATTATAAATATTATTAAGACTAAAGGAGGATGCAACAATGGATGATGTGAAAATGGATGATAAGAAAATGGATGAAGAAAAATATAAGATGGCCAGGAAAAGAGTGGAAGAGATTAGGGGTTTTTATGGACACCTGTTTTCCTATGTAGGCGTAAACGTGGTATTGATAACAATTAACCTGGTTACAAGTCCTTCTGATCTGTGGTTTTACTGGGTAACGGTTTTCTGGGGGATTGGTCTTTTCTGGCATGCCATGGGAGTTTTTGTATTCCATAAATTTGCCGGTATGAGCTGGGAGAAGAAGAAAATAAAAGAAATAATGGAAGAAATGGACAAAAAAGAGAAATAATTCTGTTATATTAGTAGTATTATTAATAAAGGATATTAGTAATTTAATAAATAAATATTATAATTAGAAAGTGGTGGAATTTAGGCTTTATTATTCTGCTGGATTTTGAAATAAATGAAATATGCAAAATAAGTCAATAGTTGTGACAATAATACTAATAGTATCGTTGATGCTCATGCTATTTATTGCTCCGATAAATACCTTAAAAGCTGAAACCTGCTGCGGCAGGCGTTTGAGTACTGATCCCCATAAATGTTTTAGGATAAGGCCAGGAACACAGAAAGCTGTATATTTAACCGGGGGGAGTATTGGTAATATTGAAAAAAGAAAGGAAATATATAAGCTAATAAGAGAAACTGAACTGAATAGTGTTGTGTTTGATGTTAAGGATGACTGGGGATATATTGATTACAATACCGGGGTGGAATTTGCCAGTGAAATAGCAGCTGATAAAAATTACTATGATATAGAAACATTGTTGGATGAATTGAACCAAAGAAGGATTTACAGCATAGCAAGGATGGTGGTTTTTAAGGACAGTATATTGCCAATATCCAGACCGGAACTGGCAATTAAGGATTCAAGAACCGGAGAACCGCTTTATTCAGAAGGTTCTTATTGGCCTGATATTTATAGTGAGGAAATATTGGATTATCATATAAAAATTATAAAGGAGCTAGCAGAAAAAGGAGTTAAAGAGATTCAGTTTGATTATATAAGAGCGCCGGCCAGAGGGAACATATGCTATGCGGAATATACTCATAATATTGATGGTCATTCAAAAGTTTGGGCCATAACCAATTTTTTAAAAAAGGTAAGGGAGGAAACTAAGTATTATGATATAAGAATATCTGCAGATGTTTTTGGATGGGTATTTATAGTAAACAACGACCAGGGTATTGGTCAACTGCTTGAAGAAATGGCACCATATCTGGATTATATATATCCTATGACTTATCCGTCCCATTATTCTACAAACTTTTTAGGGTACAGATTCCCGGAGAAACATCCATATGAAGTGGTAAAATATACTTTAGAAGATGGTCTATCAAGAATAGGTAACACAGGGTGTATGATAGTTCCATGGGTACAGGCATTCAGTCTTAATGAAAGATATACGGAAAAAGAGATTTTGGAGCAGATTAGAGCAGCGGAAGAGCTGGGAATAGAAGGATTTTTATTCTGGAATGCAGCAAATAAATATAAGACAGTGGAAAGAGCATTAATTATTAGAGATGATGAGAGACAATGAGAGACAATGAGAGACAATTTAATTATTATAAGTTTACTTTTTAAATCCAGGGAGGAATTTTATGGAAATTCAGGAAAAATATAATTTTGGAGGCTGGAAGAACTGTATCCGCATGACTAATGGAGAAGTAGAAATAATAGTTACCACTGACGTGGGACCAAGGATTGTTCGCTTCGGATTTGTGGGAGACCAGAATCTATTTAGAGAGTTTAAGCAGCAGCAGGGAAAAACAGGCGGAGATGAGTGGCTGATATATGGGGGGCACAGACTCTGGCATGCGCCTGAAGAGAAACCCCGCACATATTTTCCCGATAATAATCCGGTGGACTATAATTGGAACGGTGAAACTCTTAAGCTTGTTCAAAGTACAGAGGCCTCAACCGGCATTCAAAAAGAAATGGAAATAAATCTGGGATCAAACAATAATAGTATCAGAGTTTTACATAGGCTGGTTAATAAAAATGTGTGGGGGATAGAAATGGCCCCGTGGGCACTTTCGGTAATGGCACAGGGTGGAAGAGCAATAATTCCCCAGGAGCCTTACATGTCCGGGGAAGAAAATCTTCTTCCGGTGCGTTCCCTGGTACTATGGTCTTATACGGAAATGAATGACCCAAGATTTGTCTGGGGAGCAAAATTTATTCAGGTAAAGCAGAATCCTGATGCAAAAACTTACCAGAAAATTGGCGTTTTAAATACTCTCGGATGGACGGCATATTACCTTAACGGACAAATTTTTGTAAAAAGGTATGATTATAATCCGGAAGCCAGGTATCCTGATTTTGGAGTGAATACAGAAATTTATACTAATCCGGAAATACTGGAGGCTGAAACACTTGGAGGTATGGGAAAAGTTCTCCCCGGGGGATCTGTTGAGCATGTTGAAAACTGGTTTTTATTAAAAGCTGTTCTGGGTGAAGATGAGGGATCTCTTGAAAATGAATTAATTCCATTAATACGGAAGACGGATATAAATTCTTAAAAATTTATACAATAGCAGTCAGAAAACTCTGGCGGTCTTTAGCCCAAAGGTAGTGTACTAATTGGCACAATTTAAACTGTCATAGAAAAGGTGTAAATTATTATTACGAATTGTTGTAATTTCTTATTACCCTTATAATTTCTCTTATGTGTTCGGGTGTACTGCCGCAACATGCTCCAATTATTGACGGCTTATAAGGAAGGAATTTAGCGATATTGGAAGCCATGACTTTCGGAGTCTCGTTGTATATAGTTTCCCCCTTTACTATCACCGGTAGTCCTGCGTTAGGTTGAAAGATAAGCCTGGCTTCCGGGTTTGTCTCTCTCATCTTTCCGGCCACACTGATCATTGCAGCTGATCCTATACTACAATTTGCCCCAACTATATTGCTGCCTGCGTTTATTAGACTGCTGAGAGCATCTTCTGCTTTATTTCCCATTATGGTTACGCCATTTTCACCAAAAGAAAGAGTGCAGGCAATAGGAATGTCTTCCGAAATTTTTCTGGTTGCTTCAATTGCAGCTAAAGCTTCATTTAAGTCCATCATGGTTTCGATTATTATCAGATCTACTTTTTTGCCTACCAGTATTTCTGCCTGCTTTGAAAATGCGCTCACAGCATCTTCATATTTTAAGGTGCCTGCCGGTTCCAGTAATTTTCCTAAAGGTCCTATATCGCCGGCAATAAATATAGGTTTCTCATCTCCTGATTTGGATCTGTATATGCTTACGGCCTCATTTGCAGCATTTACCGCATTCTCGTTTATTTTTTCAGTTTCATTCTCCAGTTTAAAAGACTTAAGTTTGATGGGAGTAGAGCCAAAGGTATTGGTCTGAATAATATCAGAGCCTGCTTCAAGATAACTTAGATGAATATCTATTATCTTTCTAATATGATTGTTGTCTATGTTTAATGAATCAGGGTATTCTGAAATACCGGCTGAAAGCAGACTTGTTCCCATAGCCCCATCGCCAACAAGAATTTTTTTATCAATAATATCTAAAAGTTTTATTTTATTCATATTATTATCTTTTATTATTTATTTCTTCTCTGCCATCTTGTTTTTTTAAGCATTTTTTTATGCTTTTTCTTTCTCATTTTTCTTTTTCTCTTTTTGATGATTGAGCTCATAATACTTCCTTAAAAATTAGTCTCTTTATAAAGTAAAAAATTATTTAATAAGTTTTTAAAAATGTTATCCTTGTAATAAGTAAGCTATTATAACAGAAATAATTCTGTTATTAAATTAATAAATTAAAAAAATTTAATGCAAAACCGGGATATCTGTAAGCAGTACTCTTGTTGATTTAACAAAATGGCTTTTAATGTTTATCAGAAATATAGTTAAAAAATGAATTTCTATTGACATACAATATATGGTGTATTAGTATATAAAAGTACACAATATAATGAGTTAGTTTAAATATTCAAGAAGATTATAATTATATATTTATAAAGGCAAAATAAGTTATCAGATTGTTTATTTAGTGTTTTCGTTTACTTTATGATGAGGATTTAGCCTTAAAGTAAAGAATCATATATACGGCAGCTGATTTAATTTATTGAATTGTTTAATTATAAATTTGGGGGGTATTAATTAATGGAAAAAACGAAAGAATCCAATAATAAAAAAATTCAGGATAATTATTACCTCAATAAAAAAATCAATCTATCAGAAAATGCTATAAAAGTTCTGGAAAGAAGATATTTAAAGAGAGATGAAAAAGGGGTCCTGCTGGAAAAATCTGGAGATATGTTTGTAAGAGTTGCCAGAAATGTAGCCTCTGCAGAAAAGAAGTATGGTAAAACAGAAGGGGAAGTAAAAGAGATTGAAAAGCAGTTTTTTAATATTATGACGGACCTTGATTTTCTTCCAAATTCTCCAACGCTTATGAATGCCGGGAAAGAACTTCAGCAATTAGCTGCCTGCTTCGTTCTTCCGGTAGGTGATTCTATGAATGATATTTTTGAAGCGCTGAAGGAAACTGCGCTAATCCAGAAATCGGGCGGCGGTGTAGGATATTCATTTTCCAATATAAGACCGAAAAATGATATAGTTCTTTCCACCAAAGGGGTTTCCAGCGGTCCCATATCTTTTATGACTGTTTTTAATGCCGCCACTGATACTATAAAGCAGGGTGGGACAAGGAGAGGCGCAAATATGGGAATATTGAGAGTAGACCATCCTGATATTTTGGATTTCATTATCTCAAAAGATAATAATGAGAAATTGACTAATTTTAATATTTCTGTGGGAGTAACTGAAAAATTTATGAGAGCAGTTGAGAATGATGACGAATATGAGATTATAAACCCGAGAACTAAAGAGGTAGTGGATAAGTATAGAGCAAAGGAAGTGTTCGGAAAAATTGTTGAACATGCATGGAAGAATGGTGATCCCGGCATTGTATTTCTGGACAGGTTAAACAAAGATAATCCAACTCCAAACCTGGGGCAGATTGAAAGTACTAATCCATGCGGCGAGCAGCCCCTGCTTCCCTATGAAGCGTGCAATCTGGGATCTATAAATCTGGCGAATATGGTGAAAGAGGAAGAGGGCATAAAAAAAGTAGATTATGATAAATTTAAAAGAATTATCTACACAGCAGTAAGGTTCCTGGATGATGTCATTGATATGAGCAGGTACCCGCTGGAAAAAATAAGGAAGATGGCGGATGGGAATAGAAAAATAGGCCTGGGGGTAATGGGATACGCTGATCTGCTTATAATTCTCGGTATTCCCTACAATAGCGAGGAGGCTCTGGAACTTTCCCAGAGGGTTATGAGCTTCATTCAGGATGAATCCAAAAATGCATCAAGAGAGCTGGCTAAAGAAAAGGGAGTATTTCCAAACTTCAAAGGCAGTATATATGACAGCCCTGATGGTTATGAAATTAGGAATGCAACAACTACAACTATTGCTCCTACCGGGACTTTAAGTATTATTGCTGACTGCTCAAGCGGAGTGGAACCATTGTTTGCCATATCCTTTACCAAAAACGTTATGGATAATGACAGGCTTTTAGAAGTTAACAAATACTTTAAAAAGATAGCAGTAGATGAAGGTTTTTACAGCGAAGAGGTAATGGAGGAGATAGCCGAAAGCGGTAATCTTAAGGATATTGATGGAATTCCTTCAGAATATAAGAGGATATTTGTTACAGCGCATGAGATATCTCCAAAATGGCATGTGCGGACTCAGGCAGCTTTTCAAAAATTTGTAGATAATGCAGTGTCCAAAACTGTTAATTTTCCCAGCAGCGCTACGGTTCAGGATGTAGAAAATGTATATATGCTTGCTTATAGACTGGACTGTAAGGGTATAACTATTTACAGGGATAATAGCAGGGGTGCTCAGGTACTCCAGGTGGAAGGAAAGAAAAAAGGAAAAGAAAAAAATGTAGAAGTTGGTATTGGCAGGAAAGAAACGAAAAAAAGAGTAGAAAGTTATCCGAGGGAAGAATCAAAAGAAGAAGGAGAAGAAAAAGAGGTAAAATTAAAACCCAGGTCGAGACCGGAAGTTACCCACGGTATGAGCAAAAGATATAAAATAGGGGGCTGCGGTAAACTTTATGTAACTGTAAATTCAGATGAAAACGGTATTTGTGAAGTATTTACCAATACTGGTGAAGAGGGATGCTCTGCTCTAACTGAAGCTGTGGGCAGACTTATAAGTATCGCTATAAGATCGGGGATTGACATAGAATCGATAAAAGAACAGTTGGAAGGAATAAGATGTGTAACCTGCATTGCCGACGCGGAAACCCATGTTCTTTCCTGCCCGGATGCTATGGCAAAGGCTATAGACTTTTATCTAGAAGGGTCTAATAAGTTTGATTTGGATATTACCAGTGGTCCCAGGTCTGTTACAATATGCCCGGAGTGCAACGGAATAATGGAACCTGAGGGGGGCTGCTATGTTTGCAGAAACTGCGGTTACTCTAAATGCTCTTAATCTTTTTCTAATCTTTTAGAAGCTTATCCAGGGATGCTTTATATATACCGTAATCGCCTTCTGTAAATAAAATCATTCGTACAAGCTCGATTTCCGGATGTTCTTTTAGAAAACCGGTGATAGTTTTAAGAGCAACCCTCGAAGCTTCCTTTACGGGATAACCAAAAATCCCGGTGCTTATTGAAGGAAATGAAATACTTTTAATTTCATTTTGGGAAGCTAAAAGTAAGCTATTTTTATAGCAGTCTCTAAGATCTTCAGGGCCACCTGCACTACCGCTGTAAACAGGACCAACGGTATGGATCACATATTTTGCTTTAAGATTATATCCCCTGCTCAGTTTAGCCTCACCTGTCCGGCAGCCTCCAAGGGTCCTGCATTCTTCCCACAGCTCCGGCCCTGCTGCTCTGTGAATTGCGCCGGATACACCTCCGCCTGGAGAAAGCCTTTTATTTGCGGCATTAACTACTGCTTCTGTGTCCTGTCTGGTTATATCACCAGCTGCCAGTTCCAGGGTCGAATTTCCAATTTTGTATTTAGTGGGCATGTATATTTTTATCTTTAAATTTAATTATTCCCATCTGAAAGTTTTAACTGATGCAGTTGCTCCTACAACCAGCAAACCCAGGATAACAATTATTTCCAACCAGTGTTCTGCCCAGCTGTTGCCAATCCATAAACCCCTCATAAGTCTAACAACATAAGTTAGAGGGAAGTATTTACTTATATTAGTCACTTTTTCACCCAGAACTTCAAGAGGAATAGCTGCTCCTGAAAGAAACATCATAGGAAAAGCTAAAACCATTCCTACTATCTGTGCTGTTCTGGCATTTGGCGCCAGGCTTGCGATTAAATAACCAAAAGCAAAAAATGATATGGCACAAATGGTAAAACCACCGAGAACACTAAAAATATTTCCTTCAAATTTGGCATGGTAGACAAATCTGCCTACTAAAAGAAGAAGAGTCACACCAATAAGAGACATAATAAAATAGGTAAAGACATTGGCAAAAAGATACACTGCCGGAGATGCAGGTGTTGAATGAAACCTCCTTAGAATGCCTTTTTCCCTGTCTTCAGAAGTAGTGATGGGAACACTCATCAGGCCGACAGAAACTATGATCAATCCTATATAGGATGGAATTGCTATGTCTATAAAACCACGGCCGCCAAAAAATGGAGTGGGTTCATTGCCGTTGATAAATCCAAATAGAAACAGCAGCATTGGTGCATAAGCCAGCGTAAAGAAAGCTGCTATAGGCTCTCTAAGATATAATTTCATTTCGACTACTGTAAGTTTAAAAAGAGACTTCAAAAAACCTCCTTAATTTCTTATTTCCTTTCCGGTAAGAGCAAGGAATGCATTCTCCAGTGTGCCCTGTTCGGTTTTAAGATCTTGAAAGTCGATATTATTGTTAACTAAAAAGCTAACTGTGTCTTTTACCATTTTTTTATCATGGCCGTATACAATTATTTTGTCTCCCGATTTTTCATATTTGCTTATACTTCTAATGTTACCTAGAGAAGCTAACTGGAAGTCGCCAATTACATTGAATATAAGCCGGGTTTCCATACTTATATTCCTGATTAAGTTTTGGGGAGTATCTAAAGCCATTATTTTGCCGTGATCCATGATTGCCACCCTGTCGCATAATCTTTCAGCTTCATCCATATAGTGAGTGGTAAGAAATATGGTCTTCCCTTTTTCACGAATACCGGTTATGAGGTCCCAGGTCGCTCTTCTTGCCTGGGGGTCAAGACCGGTAGTCAGTTCGTCAAGGAAGATGAGGTCGGGATTGTTTAGTAATGCCAGGGCAATAAAAAGTCTTTGCTTTTGACCTCCTGACAGCTTACAAAAATATGAACTTTTTTTATCTTCCAGACCAAGATCATTAAGAAGGGGTGTACTTTCTATGTTTTTATGGTAGAAAGAGGAAAAAAGATCAATAGACTCCCACACTTTTAATCTTCCCGGGAGCTGTGATTCCTGGAGCTGGATACCTATATGATGTTTTAGCAGGCGGCCGTTTTTAAATGGATTTAGCCCTAATACTTTTAAATTTCCAGAATCTGATTTCCTGAGTCCCTCAATACATTCTATTGTAGTAGTCTTACCGGCGCCGTTGGGGCCAACCAGTCCAAATATCTCTCCCTTAGATACTTCAAAAGAAATATCGTCTGCTGCCTTTATTTTCCCGTAGGATTTACATAAATTTTTTACTTCAACTACAGCTTCACTCATAAATTTATATTAATGTTCTTCTGAATTTAATTTTACAAATTATAACTATATTTTTATCATCAATCAATGAAATGTTTAATTTATACCGAAATAATAAATGCTTCCTTAATTCAAATTTTACTTGCTGTATTTATGAAGCTCGAAAGCAATTACTGAGTAAGCATTATGAATTTTTGTAAATTCATTAAGGATTAAAGTTGAAGTAATCATCCTTAAAGAATATTAATTATTACTGAAAGAATACGGTATTATATTTTGCAATTTTAGATTCCGGGGATGAATTTCATAAAGAATCTAAAAATGCTTTTTTAAAATTAATAGGCAGCAAAGAAATATTTCATAGCTCTAATTATATAATAATTGAAACCATAGTATTGATCCAGAACAGATTAGGTTTGAATGCACTTAGAGCGCTTCAGGATGATATAATTCCAATTATAAATATTCATTGGGTGGATGAAAGAATCCATAATATAGCTATTAGCAGTTTGTTAATTGCCTGCCGGAAAAATATTAGTTTTATTGACTATACCAGTTTTGAAATGGTAAGGAATTTGGGACTAAAAAAAGTTTTTACGTTTGATGGTCATTTTAAGAAGCAGGGGTTTGAAGTATTGCCCTGACCATCAATGCGTAATATTACTAAAACATCTCTACACGAATTAGCTTTTTGCATGAACTCTCTTGCTTCCTCAATAAAGGCCGCAATCCTGTACGGCCCAGGACTGTAGCTTGAAATTAAAGCCGTTGGGTTTTTTTATACTAATTTTTAATATTTAAAAGTTGGAATTGATTTTGATAATATAATAATATTGTAATATAATAATATTTAATTATATTAAATTTATCTTCAGAATCTAAAAGATTTGCCAAACCTTAACTTTTTGTTCTTTAACGAGCAGTGAACATTTTCTTGCTATAAATGGTGTAGTTATTTTTAATTTATGGATTATAGTTAGGCTGAACTATTCCAGGGGACATATGCAATGGATAAAATAGCAATTATATCTACAAGACTTGGCGGAAGAGATGGGGTATCCATAGAGGCAGATAAATGGGCCGAAGCTTTTCTCTCACTGGGACTTTTACCAATTTATATTGCAGGAGCCTTTGCTAAAACTGATAACATAAAAAAATATTATTTGATAGAAGAAATGGATTTCTATCACCCTGAAATTTCTAAGATTAAAAGTCATGCCTTTGATTTAGGAAAATTTAATGATTCTTACAGATTATTTAACCTGATTGATAGGATAGAAATAATAAAAAATGCCATAAAGAAAAAATTCAATCAAATACTGAAAAAAGAAAATATTAAATATTTCAGTATTGAAAATGCACTTTCAATTCCCCTGAATATACCCCTTGGTGTTGCTTTAAGTGATATAATTTCCGAGCACGGTATTAAGACAATTGCCCGCCACCATGATTTTTACTGGGAAAGAGATGAATTTTTAAATAATGATGTTAGTTCTATTTTAGGGGAATATTTCCCTCCTGATATAAACTTGATTAAACATGTGGTAATAAACAGCCAGGCAAAAGAAGCGCTGTTTAAAAGGAAAAAAATTAAGGCAGAATATATTCCAAACGTTTTTAATTTTAAGATACTTGATAATCCAAAATATAATTATGCCGGTTCTATTAAGAAAGTAAGGGATTTTTTAGGTATAGATAGAAGAGATTTTTTATTTCTGCAGCCCACGCGTATTATAAGGAGGAAAAATATTGAAAGAAGCATATACCTTGTTGAGAAATTATCCAAAAAAATCAATGGTAAAATATTTCTTTTTATAAGCGGTAATCCGGAAAAACAAGAAATGGATTATTTTAATAAAATAATTGAGATGGCAACCAGGAAAAATATAAATTTAATCTTAAGTAATAATCATAAGTTTGGAAATCAAATAATAAGAGCAGAAAAGTTCTTTAAAAATTTTGATATATACGATCTTTATAATGCATGTGATCTTGTAACATTACCCAGTGACATTGAAGGTTTTGGGAATCCGGTAATAGAAGCAGCAGCATTTAAGAAACCTCTTTTTGTAAATAATTATCCGGTTCTGGAAGATATACTTGAAAAAGGCTTTAATTTTATTGTCATTGATAAAGTAGTGAATGGAGATTGTACTAAAAAAGTTCTAAAGTTATTGTTAGATAAAAAATACAGGGGAAAAATAACAAATGCAAACTATGAAATAGCTAAAAAGTTTTACTCATTTGAATTTTTAGTCAAAAAATTAAAAGCTTTATTAAATTAAAACCGGGAAAGTCATAGAGAATATGGGAAGGAGATAAATAGTATGGACGTTGACAGGTGGTATCAAAAAAATACTTTTCATTATTCGCAATTTGATGTCAGGAAATTAGTAAAAATAAAAAACAAAAAAAATCTAAAAATAAGTCTTTGTCTTCCAACATTGAACGAATCACAGACAATAGGGTATATATTAAGAACTATAAAAAAAGAATTATATCAGGAAGGTCTTCTGGATGAAGTTATAGTTGTTGATTCAGACTCAACTGATTCAACTCCGGATATAGTTAAATCAGTTGGATTTAAAGTTATCAGGCATAAGGATATATTAAAAAAATACGGCACAAATCATGGTAAAGGTGAAGCTTTATGGAAAAGTCTCCATGTTTTAAATGGTGATATAATTGCCTGGTGTGATTCAGACATCAAAAATTTTCATTCAAAAATCATATATGGAATCCTGGGGCCGCTTATTATGTATGATGAAATTCTTTTATCTAAAGCTTTCTATAGAAGACCGCTGGAAATCAATGGCAGTTATATGAAAAGTGAAGGTGGAAGAGTTACAGAAATACTGGTAAGGCCGATTCTAAATCTTTTTTATCCTGAACTCAGTAGAATTCTGCAGCCGCTTGCAGGAGAGTACGCCGCAAGGCGGGAAGTTCTTGAGCAAATCCCATTTTTTACCGGTTATGGCGTAGAAACGGGAATACTAATTGATATTTATGAAAAATTCGGACTCGATAAAATTTGTCAGGTGAATGTAATTAGAAGGACACATAGGAACCATCCGCTCTCTGTTCTTTCAAAAATGGCTTTTGCAATCCTGCAGGTAGTTTTAGAAGAACTCCAGCATTATAATAAGATAATAATTGTAAAAGAACTAAACAAAATATTTAGTCAGATTGATTATTTTAAAAAAGAATACTTTATTTCACAAATGAAACTTGAAGAAAAGCAAAGGCCTCCGATGATTGAGATAGAAGAATACATGGGAAGAAAGTATAATTCAAGATATGCTTGAGGAAAAATATTTTAATCTGTCAATTTCATTTAATTATAGTCTTTTAATAAACATTAACCATTGGCTGTTTGGAAACTTTAGTTTTTTATAGGATGTGATTACCATGTTTGGAAAAAACGAAGAGCTTCTTGAAGATAAAGTTCTAAAAACGATAAGCAGATTAAAGAGTGTAGATATTATTGTAGGTATACCAAGTTTTAATAATGCAAACACGATAGGTAATGTTGTAAGCAACTTTGCAAATGGCCTTAAGCAATATTTTCCTCATTTAAAGAGCCTTATAATTAATTCAGATGGCGGGTCTACTGACGGCACAAGAAGCATAGTTGAAAAAATCGGAAAAACCAGAGGAATAGATATTATAACTACAGAGTACAAAGGTCCATCCGGGAAAGGTAGTGCTTTCAGGACTGTTTTTGAAGCTGCGAAGAGACTTGAAGCTAAAGTTATAGTTGTTTCTGATTCTGACAACAGAAGCATAACGCCTAAATGGTGTTATGCTCTTGTAAATCCGGTACTGCGTCTTGGTTATGGTTATGTAACTCCATATTATATAAGAGACAAGCATGATGCCACAATCACAAATGCTCTTGTGTGCCCAACTACCAGGGCGCTGTACGGCTTAAGACTCAGACAGCCAATAGGTGGTGATTTTGCATTTTCAAATGGAGCACTTCAGATTTTCTTGCGGCAAAAATACTGGAACAGTTATCCATATATAACAAAATTTGGGGTAGATATATGGATGACAACAATTGCAGTTAATGAGGGATTTAGAGTATGCCAGACAGTATTAGGGGTAAAAGAACATGATGTAAAAGATCCCGGAAAAGATCTGTCCCCTATGTTTCTTCAGGTTACCGGCACCATGTTTGATCTTATGAATTACTATGAATTCAGGTGGAGGAATGTTATAAAAAGCAATCAAGGCTTCATATTTGGTGATTTTAAATTCTTTGAGGCAGAAAGAATAAAAATAGATTTAAATGAAATGCTTAGGAAATTCTATGAAGGTTATGAGGAATATAAAGATATGTGGAAAGCAATTTTTAGTAAAAAAACATATAATGAATTTTTAGGTTTTTTGGGCAGGTCAAAGAAAAATGGACTGGTTATTCCAGTACAGCTCTGGGCAAAAATTGTCTATGATTATGCATGTGCATATAATTTTTCAAAACAAAAAGGAAAAGAGTTAATACTGGAATCGATGGTTCCTCTTTATTACATCAGGACTGCCTCATTTGTAAAAGAAGCAGAATATTTTGATGATGAAATAGCAGATGCTGTTATGGAAGGAAATGCAGGAGTATTTGAAAGAATGAAAGGTCACCTTATAAGAAGATGGGATTATTACAAAGGGAAAAAGAATTATAAATAAATAGAGTTACACATAATCAGCTGCTAGCATTAGCTTTTCTTTTCTTATAAATAATTTCATTTATAAAATTAATGCTCAGAACTGATATAACTGAGCTTGCTATAATTAACAGCCAGTGGTAAGAACCAAGGCTGGCTGTTTTGAATATACCCTGGAGCCAGGGGATATAGATTATCCCAATTTGTAGAAGCATTGATGTAATTACGGCAAGATTAAGATATTTATTTTCAAATATATACCTTCTGAATATACCCTTATTTTCAAATCTGAAGTTAAATGTATGAAGCAGCTGGGTTATTACCAGGGTGGTAAAAACAGAAGTCTGAAAAATCTCCCGGTCATGGAGAAGATCATGACTATTGAAAAATAAAGGACCGGTAAAATATATAAAAAGTGCCCCCAATGTTAAAATAAGTCCCTGCCATAAAACCATAGTAAGCCCTCTTTTGCTTAAAATCTGCTCTTTTCTTCTGGTAGCTTTTCTGTCCATAATATTCTTTTCAGGCGGGTTTATTCCCAGCGCCATTGCAGGCAGTCCGTCAGTTATAAGGTTCATCCACAGGATTTGCACCGGCAGCAGCGGTATATAAAGGAGCCCTCTTTGCCCGGTTATAAGGTAGAATATATAATCACCCACTACTATGGAAATAAACATCAGAAGCACTTCTGAAATATTGCATGACAGCAGGAATAATATAAATTTTTTTAAGTTATCATATATTACTCTTCCCTGTTTTACGGCCTTTACTATAGTGGCGAAATTATCATCAGCTAAAATCATATCGCTGGATTCCTTGCTTACATCGGTTCCCACAATACCCATAGCCACACCGATATCGGCCTTTTTTAGTGATGGTGCATCATTTATTCCATCACCTGTCATAGCTACTATATGCTGATTTTTCTTTAAAGCTTCCACAATGCTGACTTTATTTGAAGGAGAGACTCTGGCAAAGATTCTTATATAT
>Ga0307928_10000363_pt1 | contig 34447 bp, 47 predicted proteins | sample AceLakmetagen232_FD_201815 | JGI IMG/M metagenome (GOLD analysis project Ga0307928, IMG submission 201815) | Saline water microbial communities from Ace Lake, Antarctica - #232 | ecosystem: Environmental > Aquatic > Non-marine Saline and Alkaline > Saline | place: Antarctica: Ace Lake... | reverse complement strand
AGTTTCATTTACAGGATTACAATCAACATTATAATATATGCTCTGTTCAACTGGAACATTTTCTTCAACAGTTACATTAATACCAATTGTTTTAACTGTTCTACCGCTTGGCATCCAGATTGGGTCTACAAATGTAATATCAAATATTTGTTCTCCTCTAGCATGATTAAAATAAAAATATGCTTTGTCTTCCTTTATCTCTACCCTGTCTAATTTATTACATTCTTCTTTTAAATCAATAAAGATGTTTCCAAATATGTATGTACATTCATTATAAATACCATCTTCATGCGTTACGCCTTTAAGAGCTTCTAATCTCCAAATGAGTTTATAATTTCTAGTATCTTTAGGATTCCAATTAACATTATACTGTTTAGGATAATCTTCTATGTTAGGTTCATCTTTTTGAAACAATAAAGTTTCTATTAAATACCCTGCATATGCACCATTAGTACCATATTTATAATTAGGGACTTTCTTAGTTACTTCAAGTGTGTTAATAGTTTCTTTATCTGTAATAACTGTATTTATTAAACTCCTACTTGTTTGTTCATAATAATTATCAGGATAATAACATCTAGTAAGTGATAAATGTCCACCGGTTTCTATTACTTTTGGGCATTTAACGTTCTTATCATACCATGAATCTAATGCAAACCATGTCCTCTCTGCTTCTACTACCCACCTTTCTTTGACTATAGTAGTACCGTCTCTTTTAATAGTGATAAAATCTTTATCGAATACCCAATTAACTGAAACTGACCCTAATATAACTACTACTATTATTCCAAAACTAGTTAATATCTTTTGTAAAGTGTTTATTTTTGTACTTTCTTTAGTTACCATTTATTATCACCTATCATATTTAGTTAAGTATTTATCTGCAATATAAGTCAGATATTTGCCTTCTGCTGTCCAGTAATCTTGTTTATAATATAAATCCTTATTTTCAAGTGCAAATAATTCCCTGTGAAGTTTAAGGTATATTGGCGTTAACCTCTGAGCGAAGTTATTAACGTTAGTTGTTTTATCTGCTTGTGTTAATAACTTTTCGATTCCATCAACTGAATGTAATAATTTACTGTTAAGTGTCATTTTTATTCTTCTACTATTGTAAGGTTATATCTGTAAACACTATGAATTTCAGCTGCGTTATCGTCAAATTCAATAGACCCGGGAATTACGTAATAAGTCCCGTTATATTTGCCATCTGTATAAACATGTGTAGACATATCGTCTAATGCTTCTAAAGTTGTTCTTGATGAATCTAAAATAGAAGCTGTTGCTCCTGTAATTAACCCTGAAAGGACTAATCTGTTTTGCTGTGCTCCTCTACCTACTATCTTAGTCTCTGTAAGTGTTTTACCGTTTACTTGTTTATCTGATAAAGACTCTTTCCTTGGGACAATCTTTACAACGGTTAAAGTGACACCACCTAATACTACTGTTGAATATGACATTATTATGTATTAGCTCCTTCTTTTGCTTTATCCGATAATCTTCTATACATATCGTTTGCAAACTCTTCAGGTGTAGTATATAAACTACCGGGCATCTGTATTTCTACTTTCCCTATTGTAATATAATCGTTGTAATTAGGCGATTTATAAGGGTCAACATAATTTTGTGAAAATGATGGGTTTACTGGAGTTGTGAATTCTGGATGATATATAGTTCTGGAATCTGTTCCTCTTGCATCTGTTCCTCCTATAACGTCCTGAAGATTTCCCTTTGCTTCAGCAACCTTTTTTAATTTCATTATTATATCATCTAATTTTTTACCGAAATTACTAATAGCCTGTGTAGTAGAATCTACTTGTTTTGTATAATCATCATAAAACCTTTGAGACTTTTCTAAAGCCGTTTGTAAAGATACAACATTTTCTTCTGATTCTATAATAGAATTGTTATAATTATTTTGAGCTACCCATTGTCCTTGTAGTGCAGCTATAACACCTTCTGAGGTTGCATATACGCCATTTACTTGGTCTTCGTGTGCCTGTATGGCATACTTTACATCATCATGCATACCACCATAATAAACGTCATATGCGTCTTTAAGTAAACTTATAGCGTCTTCATTTTCAGTAGTTGAGTCCTCAAATTTAGAAGTTGAAAGTAATTGTGTTTGAAACTGTGTAATAGTTTGAGACATATTAGTACCTAAATCATTACCTGCTGAAATAGATTCCTTTATAAAGGTGTTAATAGTATCTGTCCAAGCGGTAAACTCATCCTTACTTGACTTTGTCTCTTTTGTAACGGACTTTATAGAATCTACTAAAGCATCATAACCATCTTTAGACTTAGCTAATGAAGCCTGCAAAAATCCCTGTACATCTGTTATACCTCTTTTAGAAAGGTCTTGTTCTTTAGTAAACTTATCTATGTTAGAGATTAACTGACTTATTTCTGTCTCTCCTGTGAATCTTGTTCTTGACAAACTTGAAAGTTGTGATTCAACTCCCTTTAGACCACCTTGAAGTGACTTCAAAGCATCATTCTCTGCGGTTAAAGCTTTCTGAGCCTGTTCTGATTTAGTTTTAAGGTCTTCTGTATCGGCCTTGTAAATTTCTAATTGGTCTTCTAACCTATGTAAATAGTCTAATTGGTCACTTAAGTATGACGCTGTTCCTGCTGTCATACCTGCCATATAATAGTCTCCGCCTGTAGAATACTTTCTTGCTTGACTTGTAAGTTCGTCTATATACTTCTGTGTTTTCTTTTCGTCGGTAGACTTCATACTATCTTCTACACTTTTAGTAAAATCATCAAAATCATTTTGAGCACCATTTAAAGCAATAGAAACTTTACCTATTTCCATTTCTAACTTTGCTTCAGCACTTGATAATTTTTCAGTAGCAGTAGTCATATATTCTGTATTTTTAGTCATATCTTTTGTAGCTGTAGTAGTTTCAACTAATAAAGTTATATTTTCTTTAGTAGGAGATTCAAGTGCAATTAAAGCATCTGCTTTTTCTTTAATAGCGATAATATATTCTTCTGTTGCTTTCTGTTCCTCAGACTGCTCCTCTCCGAAACTCTTACCAGTCATAATATTTTTATCATACTGTTCTTTAAGACGAAATAAAGCATTTACTTGTTCACTCTTTACTTTGTTCCATTTTTCTAAAGTAGAAATTTCTTTGTCTAATTCACTCACACGGTCTTTATAATCAAAAGCAAAAAAAAGTTCAGTATTTTCAATTCTATTTCTTTCACGTGTTAATATATCAATAGTTTTCTGTGTTGTCGTGTTTTTTACGCCTATATCTTCGCCAAAGGCTATTTTATAATTCTTTTTTAAAGTTTTCCAGTCGTAGTCTAATAATTTGTTTAAACCATGTAATATATCTCCTAAGACATTATTCATAGCTTCGCCGGCAGGAACCATAGTTTGTTTAATATCGTTCCAGTCTGTTTTAATCATAGCGGCAGTAGTTTGCTCTACTTCTAACATCTTTTCCATAGCGTAACCTTGCTGACTTATTTTGTCTGTAAATTCTCCTATAGTTCCTTTTCCAGATTCATAAGAAGTCATAAGACCTGAAATAGCACGGGCTCCTCTTGTTTGAAATATATCTACTAAGAATTTTAATCTTTCTTGGTCAGGCATAGCTGATAATGAAGCGGATAAATCTTTAACTATAGCGTTAATGTCTTTCATTTCACCTTTAGCATTAAAAAAAGAAAGACCAACACTTCTCATCTTTTTAATCATAGAATCGGAAGGACTAATCATTTGTGTCATAGCTGCGGCAAATGAGGTACCCGACTTACTTGCAGATAGACCTTGATTGCTTAAAATAGCTAAAGCTGCGGCGGTTTCTTCAAAACTTATACCTGCCTGTTGGGCTAAAGGACCCGCATAAGACATAGCTATACCAAAGGTTTCTACGTCTGCTGCGCTTTCATTAGCTGCGGCTGCTAAAACATCTGCTACATGAGAAGACTCTGTAGCACTTAAATTAAACTGATGAAGTGTTTGTCCTATTATCTTAGTAGCTTCATCTAAAGTAGTAAATCCTGTAACTGCTAAAGAAGTAATAGCAGACATAGACTGAATAGCCTGTTCTGCTGAGAAACCTTGTTTAGTAAATTCTAAGAAAGATGTTCCCATTTCATCTATAGAAAACATAGTACCTGCACGAAGGTCTAAAATAGCTGTCTTAGCGTCTTCCATAGTAGCTCCTGTTACTACAGCTACTCGTTTAAATTGTGTCTCTAAATCCATACCATATTTAGTAAGGAGTACAAACGGTGTTAAAAGAGCTGCTACTCCTGCAAAGGCAAACGCAACGTTTACCATTGACCATCTTAAAGTATTTAAAGCATTGTTTACTTTAGTTATACGAGGGAAAGCTGAATCCCAATGCCCACCAGAAATCTTTTGCCATACTGATAGTTTTTCAAGTCCTTGTGTAGTCTTTACAACTTCTTTTCTTGTATTACCCATACCATCAGCATACTTATTTATAGTTGATACATTTTTCTCACCAAATTGCCCAACTGTTTCAGTAGTAGACGTTCCAGCAGGACGCATTTGTGTATTAAGTTTAACTTGTTTCTCTAATTCTTTATTTTTTGCTTTTAAATGAGGAACTTCTTTTATAAGTTGTTCCGTTTTTTTCTTATCTACTGCAAGACCTTGTGCCATTACTACTTGCTTTTTTTCCTGTCCCTTCATATACTCGGCAGAAACAGATTTTAACATCTTAATAGAATTAGTTTCCTTATCTAAAACAACATTAAACCTCTCGGTAATGTTAGTAAGTGCTATAAGTTTATCAGTACCTTCAATATCCAAGTCATATCTAATTTGACGTTCACTATTTGAATTTGGCGGCATTATTTCTTGATACTCCTGTTTTTCTGTTCTTGCTCTCTATTGAAAGCTGTAATTAACATATTTATTTCTGAATAAGTTAATTTACCTATATTAAAAAATGTATAATTGTACTTATGAAGGAAGTGTATTAAGTCTGCATCTTTCCGTTCATTTCTTACTTTCTTTAAATGAAGTGAAAATTCATCCTCATTTTCTTTAAGTGTCTTATTTGTATCTATTCCCGAAACTTCATAAACAGCTTTTATAAGTAACTCGACATATTTTGGCTTTACTCTATTTACTTCTGTTTCGTCTATTAAAGGCTTTTTAACTTTTTTAGTTAATATGTATGTTTCTAACTCAAGCCCGTCTAACATAGACAACTTTCTTACTTCTCCTCTTGCAAGAGGAATTACATAAACTTCTTCTTCGTTTGAAAGCTTTGCTTTTTCAGGAAGTAAATCACCTAATTCATCCCTATAAAAGTTGACTTCATCACTTTTTTGTGTCATCAGCCTTATCTGGCTCTACTTCAAGTTTTTCTTTTGGTCTATCCTTAGACTCTTCTTTAGGTTTATCTTTTGATTTTACAATAGGTTTTAACCCAGATAGATTTAAAATAGTTGTAGACAACACGTTTGCATAAATTCCTTTAATTTGCATAAGTTCTGTGTCATTAAACGAAGGTTCTATACAGTATTTTTTAATAACATTTCCGTCTAAATCTAAATCTCCATCAACATATTCCTTTAGACTCTTTATAAGTGTAGCCAACTCTGCTCTTAAAATAGGGATAGCTACTATAGTCTGTCCTTTTAATTTAGCTTCTTCAGGAATAGATTCATCTATTACTAGAGGAATCTCTACAGGTTTTAATTTACCTGTTCCATCTACTTCAAACATAATATCTTTTTTTGTTAAAACCATTTTTTATCTCACCTTTTTTGTTTGTTTAAAAATTTAAAAAAAATAAAAAAATTACGAGTTTTATCACTCGTAAGTACTGTCTGTGTCAGCAACATAAATTTTAGCCGATTTTACATCTACACCTATAGTCTGTGACACAATATCCTCTGGTGCTGTTGGAATATTTTCTGTTGCAAAAGCACAACTACCCAATACTATTCTCATAAAGTCATCTGTAGCGGTTTTTACTCCACCAATACTTCCAGACCTAACTAGGTCAAAAACAACCTGATATTTATTTAAAGTTGTTTGCGGTCCCGTTGAATTCTTTGCACCTAAAAATCTAGTGTACATATTCTTATCCTTAAAATGTAAGTTAAGGTTAGAAGCGTAATCTCTTCCTTTAGGAATTATAGACTTAGGGCCTCTAGTTGACTGATAAGTATTTGTAGTACCAGATACATACCAAGTTGCTTCCATATTGTTATTAACAGATACATCAAATGAATTAACTTCTGCAATCATAGAAGATGTTCCTATTGAAGTATTTGATACAACATTACCACTTGTAGCATAAACAGCTCCTTGATAAAATACATAAGGGTCTGATATGTCTGCTGAAACAGATGTAGCGTTTTGACTACCTACTATAACATTCTGTGCCATCCAATCACAACTTACTGTAACTGGGTTGTCTATAGTAGCTGAAATAGATGCTGAATTAGCTCTACAACCTGTATAAACTCTTTTTAAATTTTTAGAGTTTGCTACTGTACCTGTGTCTTCATCGTCTGCTAATTCAAGTGTAAAACTTGGAAACGAATCTACTACTGGCGAATCTGCACTTCCCATAACGTGAAGATAACTTACTCCTGAATGTATTCTAGGTCCCGAATCAATAGTTGCGGTACTTGCTGTATCCTCACCTATAGCCATTCTTAAAAATGCTCCGCCTTGAAGCAAATAATCCATACTACCTGAAATTTCAAATTTACCTGCGATTATGTTGTTGTAATCTCTTGTTCCACCTATTGTACGAACCTTGATTAAGTTGTTCGTCTCTGTAGGATTTACACTCTGTACTATACCTATATTTTGATTGACTGTTGCTGCTGAGCCATATTTAGTCTCATTTGCAAATGCTGCTGAAACCTTATAATTGCTGTTTACCATTTTTAATTCCCTCCATTAATTTGTTTAAATCCATTTTATTCTCCTCTATTCTCTACCTTTTTTTGACCTTAGAAACTTACCTGCGATAGAACGGTCTTTTCCGTCTATCACGCCGTCATTATTTAAATCTAAATCTACTGTTGTTTTTTCTTTAATAGGTTTAACTTCATCTCCTTCTTTTATAAAGTAAGATTGAACTAAAAGTCTTTTGGCTTGTTCTTCTGAAACTTCTTTAGTTTCTCCTTTATTCCATCCTGTAAACCTTGCAGAACCTACTTTAATATCAATTACAGGAATGTCTCCTGTGTATGTTACTTTCATTTTTTCACCGCCCTCGCTATTTCTTCTTTCACTATTCTATCAGCATTATCTTCTATAAACTGATTACCCTCAGCTATAAACTCGTATGGTGCTTTTGGATTGACTTCAGACCACATTTGCCCATTTACTAATGGACGGTCTTTGTCTACAAATATCCAATGTGGTGCTATAGCTTCGTCACAATAACCTACAAAACTAGCTGATTTTGGTAATGATAAATTTTTATCTATTTTGAAACTATCGAATATGAAACTTGGCATTTTAGGGGTGTGTTTTTTCTTTTCTAAATATGTTACCTTTGCTGCGTCAACACCACCTTCTATAATTCTAGTACCTGCTTTAAGTATAACTTCTGAAACTATTCTGTCTGCTACAGCTTTAATATAACCTTTTTTAGGTCTTTTTATAGTGAGTTTCATATTAATCATGGTATAAAGAACCCCACTCTTATAGTAACGTACCCATAATATAGTTGTGTATTAGGGTCATAACCTGATTGTGATGTTTTTAAGTGTTTGTATAACTTGACACCTGCTGTGTCTAAAGTAGTTAACTGTCCTTTAAGTGTGGTCTTTATTATACCTAAATAATAGTCTATTAATTGAGAATTCTTATAAGTAACACCATTTACTGTAATAGAAAAACCATTCTTAGTGTAAACAAATATATTTGCAAACACTTGTTCATATTCCCAATAGGAAGAAGTTTGACTATTTATAGAAATAATTTCAGTAGGATTGTCAAGTTTTTTAATCTCTACGATTGGGTACTTAGGTGATGGAGTAGGTTCGTCATAATAAATAAACTGAAGTCCTGTTCCTCTAGTACCAGAAGGAACGGTTAAAGTATAGGGGTCAACTAGGTTCAAACGTAGATTATTTCTTACATTCAATAAACAAGTTACTGCATCCATTTTGTGCCTCTATCGGGCTATAAATTTGCCCACTTCGGAGCGAATTAGCTTTACTTTGAAAAGCGTGGCTCTTCTTTAAATTTAGACCGTTTTGAACAGTCTATAACGAAATCATTTGCACAGGCTCTTTTAAAGTCTTCCTTTTCTATACCTAAACCTGCATTCAAATCTCTATTCTTTTTATTTTGTAAAATTTTTTGTGCCATTTTTGCCTCACCTATTTACCAGTTTGAATCTCCTGTACTAGCTAAATATCTATTTTTATCGTGATTTTGTGATAAATGTTTCATATTTATCCCATATGTTGAATCGTAATATTTTAAATCTGAACTTAATTGAAGTCCTACTCTTTGTGATATAAGCATTTCTACTTTTTCCTTTTTGTTTATAATAGTTGTAAGTTCTTTGCTTGTCTTACCTGACTGTGTAAGGTCTATTTCTTCAAGTAACCTTTCAGCAACTCTATAAATAACCCATCTATGAAATAGATTAGGTACGTAATGAATTTCTATATCCTTGTCTGTATCTAAAGTTATTGCACCTACACCTGTAGTAAGTAACTTTACCATACCATGTTTTTCGTTAACCGAATAAGCATCTTCTAAGGTTAATTCTGTTTTAGAAGTTGTACCATAAAAAATTCTATCTACTCTATAAATATCTGGTTCACCAACATAGTAAAGTTCTTGATTTGTATTATCTATTTTGCCTATTTCTGACCAAATAGCTGAGATAGGTCTCCCACATTCATAATAGATGTTTGCTGTTTCGTCTGTAATTATATCAAAAATATGGTCGTCTGTCCATCTTCCTGATGTATCTATTACCTTTTTAATATTTGGAACTGTACAAAGGTTAACTCTTGATTCATTTGTAAACGGTTCTGAATAATCTGAATAATATGTGCCATCTGTATGTCTAATACGATACCACTTCGTAGCTGTTCCTGTTGCATCTGTGTATGAAGTAGTTGATACTACTACACTTCCTAAAACAGTATATGTGCCATATTGAGTATCGGCACTTTCTACAAAAGTCTTAGTGACTCCTTCACCACTTTCAGCGGCTTTCCATGATATTCTTTGTGCTGTCATATTATTTAGTTATAACTGGTTTGGAAATAGGAGTAGCTATTTCTTCTATCTTTGGTTTAGATATTACGTCTCCCATTTATGATTCTTGGTATCCTTTTAACACACAATAACAACCAGTTCCACTTGCACTAGCTACTATATTTCTTACTACCTGTGTTGATGCTACAACGTTAAAATTATATGGGAGTTCAAACCCATGTGAAACAATACCGTTTGCTGGAATGTCTAATGTTATTGGCTTTGATGTTGTATAATTTAATGGGTATATTTTTACTGTTCGTTTTGTCCCTGCACCACTTATCATTAAATCTGTTATTCTAATTTTATAATTACTTGTATTTGATGTGCCTATAGTATAAATAGAATCACCAGTAACACCAATTGCTGATGCATATTGTAATTCGCTTACTTCGTTTCTTGTTATAGTTACCATTATTACCTCTTAAAATTGTTTTGTCTGAAATTTAATATTAATAGTTCTCTTATTTACCTATGAAACTACTCATATATAAAGGTTTCGTTTTTTGACATTTTCTAACCGTTACAATAAAATATTCCGTTATCTTTTATGAAAAAAGGTTGACCGTTATTTATAAAACAACCTTTAGCCCTTATTCCTCCAGTGCTTTCTATTTTAACTGAACCCGAAATCAAACTAAAATGGTTGTCTCCTATATTAGTAATTGTACTTAATATACAATCACTACCATCGTCTATTACCCAATCACCTGAAACATACTCACAATCGTCTACGGGACCTGTTCCCCTATCACCAACAACTAAAGATATTCCTGTAGGACTTGTACCACTCCCTGTACCCATAATTAGAGATATTCCTGTTGACGAAGCGGATAAAACAATACCGCTTAATAATAATAAAGTTGTTACAACTAACAAAAACTTAAGTAATTGTTTCATTTAACATCTACCTATACATATACCAGACCCGTTATACCAGATTCCTGCGGAATTTGCAAGTGTAATATTATTTGTCACATCAAGTGTATCTGTCATATTTACCTTTCCTGTAAATTTTAAATTATCTGTAAGTTTAGAACTGAAAGCACTAGTAAAATTTGCTAACTTCCATGCTCCTGCATTTGCAGCATCAACATAAGCTGTACTTGCCTTATCATTAAAAGTATCCCAATCTGTAGTTGTTAAATAACCACTTACAGAAGTTGTTGCTGCTTGTGTAGCTATTGTGTGTTGAGCGGATGATAAATGATAATATTCTGCTGATATTCCGCCTTGTAATCCGGTTAATGAATTGTGTACCGTAACGGCTGCTGCACCGGATGCAAATACTACCCACGATGTCCCGTCACACCATAATAATTGAATTGATGTTTTATCATAATACCAAGCACCTGCATAACTAGAAGAACAAACTACAGGGCCTCCATTACTACCATCTAATTTAAGCATATCTTTTCGTAATAACATTAAAGTTTCTGAACCACCTACAGTAACTAAACTTTCAATAGGTTCTATTTGTACACTTGCTAATGTTCTTTTAATTGCGATATAAGCAACTTTTGTTGTATTAGTAAATGGTGTACCGTCAAAATCTGTATTACATGTACCTCTATCAGAAGGGTTTATGAATACAATTGAACCACTCTGTGTCATACCATCGGTAGTATCTGTAACACCTGGTAAAACTTCATATCCCTCAGAACTATTACAATAATAATATTCTAAAAGAAGATTCTTATTTGATGGAGTAGATAACTCAAATGATGTAGTTGTGAAATTAACTGGTGCTCCTACATATACATACTCATTATTATTTTCAAATAAAGTAGCTCCTGCACCAGTAGTTGTGAAATTAATCGTTTGGTCTACATTCTCAACATAAGCATTTGTTAATATATCTTCACTTCCTTGTAGGATGATGTTGTCAATATTATTACCAATTATATGAATTATATCAACATCATTATCACTTCCTTGTCCAACAGTATTAAATGACATAAATTGTATATTAGAATTATTAATGCCACCCAATCCGATTTCTTGTTTTAATTGTGCATAAGTGATACCTTTTACACCATCGCTTGAATCTGTAAATAAATTAAAACCAACAATACCATCATAATTTTTAATATCTTGGTTAATAGTTAATGCTTGATGTTGGTCTGCTCCTGCCGTATCATGAATAAAAATACCAGTAAACCCTGTCCCGTTATGAATGTGTATTCCAAACTCAGCATCAGGATTATCTCCAATATTAATATTAACAACACCATTATCACCTGCAAATAAAGTAGGTGCAGGATAGATTATATAAGACGCTTCTGTTGCATCAGGTATAACGTCAGTTCCTGCTGTCACAAAACTTAATACTATATGCGTAGAATCTATAACATCTGTTATTTCACCAGTCGCTCCTGAGAATGATATACCGGCAGAAGTAATAATTCTTAAAAATTGTTCTTCATAAGAAGCATCAAAACTAGCTTCAGAATCATATAAAATTTGAGATGTAGCATTTAATGTTGCATTAGCTGATAAAATATTCGTATATGTTACTGCTAAATCATTGTCTGAAATTTCTAATCCTGCACCATATGCTTGTGATTCTACAAAAACTCCTTCCATTACTTTAATATTACCTAACGCATATAAATCTCCAAGACCTGTAAATCCTGCTGCACCAGTATTATTACCAACAATAATATTATTTAAAGCTCGAATAGTACCATTAGTATCTAACTCATATGATGGGCTCATCTTTATTCCAAGATTACCTGTCATAGTATCTCCTGTAATTTTTACATAAGTTCCATCGTCAGTAATATCTCCTGCATTAATGTCTGATGTGGTACTTAAATTATCCCAATAATCTGAACTATTTACGTTTAAATTACTTTCTTCTACAATAGTGATAAACGTAGAATTTACATAAATCGCCATAGAAGTGTTAGCATTTTCTATTTCTGTATCAGTCTGACTTGAAGTGTAATAATCTGCTTTATCTTTACTCCAATTTCCAACCCAAGAAACTATGTCTGTAGGGGCTGTTTTATTTAAAAACTCGTCAACAGTATAATAATTAGTTCTATTTCCGTAATATAATGAATTTATATAATTTGCCGAAACAATCCCGCTTATATTTAAATTACCCATATTAGCATAATCTAAGTAAGCTATACTTTGGCAACTACCTGTTACAGAACAGTTTGTATTACCATCATTTCCAATACTTGCATTTACTGTAATTATACCATCTGTAATAGATATATTAGAACTACCGTAGAAATTACTACGAACCCATGTATTATTATTATAATAAATTATGTTATTACAAGAATTAAGACCTGAACAATTGTCTATCACGCCTATAATACCATCTACTGCTGAAACAGTGCCGTTAAATGTATAATTATATTTGGTATCCCAACCTATTTGTCTAGGTTGTATAGGTACACTGGTTACTAATGGTATTAAAATTAAGAATAAAAAAACTATGAGAATTTGTTTATATTGTTTCATATGAAATACCTCACAGATATATAATCTCCGTCAACTATTTGTGTTATAAAAGTAATTTTCGATAAACTTGCACTATGTGAAATAGTGTAATCTATAACTACAGTCTGTGTTACACCATTGATAACTATCGACTCCTGACTTGAAGTATCAGTGTTAGATAAAGTAAGAACTGAAGCAATAACAGCACTTCCTCTAAAATTTTCTGTTCTTGGGTTAAACCCGCTTCCTCCAACTATTACCATATTAAGAGACCCGTCTTCATTTACTGTAGCTTGTCGTGATGGATTACGTCTATCAGCGATAGAGATACTCATATTTTATTCTACCTCTTCTATATTTAAAACACCCTCTCGTTGAATGTCAACATTTTTGACTTCTTCTCCTTGTATATCTTCTATATAAATAGGTTCTACAAGTGATTTCCTTATACCGTCTATGTCAAACACGTTAGGTTCAGGGTTTTTAATTTGAAATTTAATCTGTATAGAACTATAGAACATTGGGTCGCTGAAAAACCTTTTTTCATCAGGAACTTCGGTTTTAAAAAGACTTGTTTTAATTATTACGCCTTCTGTAAAAAACAAAAAGTCATAGAAATCTTCACCTATAAAATAGTAAAGTCTTTTGTTGCCTATTAACTTTTTAAAGTCATCAAATTTAATTACTAATGGTTCACTTGCCATTGTTACCTCTTAAAAAATATATAAGTTTAAGCCAAATATAACCAAAAGAAAACTTATTTACACGAACCTTACTTACTATTTTTTCATAACCTATTTTTTTATTTTTTCTTGGCATTTCTATTCATATCCTGTGATATAAGATTTAAAACGTCATCGCCATAACCCTTTTCCATTACTGGCTTAGAAGTGTCACCTCTATTTTGAGGAGAACCTTCGTAAAGGGCTGCTAAATAACGTTCCCTTGAATTTTCGTGGTTATAATATTCACAGTTTTTGTAAGCTGTTTCTATAACTAATTTTCTAAATTCAGGGTCATCTATTAATTTTTTAATTAAAATCCTTGCTGTTTTAACATCATACGGGTCTACCGTTGTATAAGGATAACAAACGTTTCCAGATTGTGTCCTATTAGATACAACTGCTGGAATTCCTAATCCTGCTGTGTCTACTGTAGACCTGCTATAACTGTGAAAAGTAAAGGGGTCATAAACAACTTTACTTTCACGCATCTGGTCTGTAAAACCAAAATAATCGGTTGCTGCAAGTACTCTGTCGAAAAGAGTAGTTGTTACATAAACCTTAGGGTCTTGATTTTTGTCAAACCCTATTAATTGTGTTACAAGACCGTTATTTCTTGCTACTAAGGCAGGTATATATGAAAACTTATCATATCTTCTCCAAATAACACTCAAAATGTTTTTAGGTTGTATTTTTGGAAGACTTTTTAATCTTCTTATATCTGCTGGGTGGGGTATTATAAAACACTTCCTACCAGAAAGTTCTTCTAAAGCAGTTGTTTGGAAATATTCTGTTCCAAATAACATATCAGCTCCTTGAAGCTCTCTTTCTACTGTAGATAAATATTCAAATGCACTTCCCCACATTTCTGTTGTGTAATCATTATTTAAGACTAATTTAGTCTTACTGTCTGGTCGGATTTGTCCTTTAATTGTATTTACAAGGTGTAAATCTTGTGCAGACATATTACATTGAACTATATCATATTCGTTATAGTCTAATATATCTCTTGGGTATTTTACGTCTCCGTTAAATACATTTTGCCATTGATAAAGACCTGTTCGGGTCTTTTCCTCAGGAGCAATCAACTGTTGATGAATAAAATTCGTAACATAGATATATTTAAGTTCCTTTGCAGGTTTGTTAAATAACTTATACGAATATGCGTCTACTCTTTCCTGTTGTGTTAGTTTTTTAAAATCATCAGAGTTAATTTCAATTGCCTTTAACTCTTCTGTTGTTTTTTTAATAGATTCAATATCTGTCTCACTCATATTGTTTCACCTTATTTACATTTTTTTTGTTTTGTATGTACCAATAGACGGTTCTGCTTGTCTACCTTCAATACCTGAATCAATAACCGGGCCTATATATAACTTATTTCCAGGAACAGTTTTACTGTCTTTAATAGACTCTTTAGGATAATCTGCACTCATTTTATTTCCTCCGTTTGATATTCTTTTTCTTTTCTACCTTAGGTTTTTCAACTGTAGGAACCTGAACAGGTTCTTTAACTTCTACGGGTTTAGTTTCCTCTAAAGGTTTTGGTTTAAAATGATTTAAATTACTGTCTAACATATGTTTACCTCATAATAAAAAAAGAGGGATTAATCCCCCTAAATTAAAATTTATTCTTGTAGTTTTGTCTTATACAATATATGTAATGTTCCACTAGCACCTAGCGTAGGAACGTCAATTGTATCATACACAGGGTCTACTACCAATGTACCACTTACTTTAGCAGATGTACCAAATTCTCCTAGATATGAATATGTCATAATATCAGAAGTTCCTGCAATCGGCCATGGTAAACCAATAGTTGAACTAAATCCAAGTGCAATACTTGTTGATTTAATTGTCGCATTAGGTGTTATGCTTGTAATTTCTGCAAAAGCATTACTTGTAACAGTTCTACCTGTTGCTGAACTAATAGTAACATTTTCACTAACTACTTTTCCTTTTGCATTTATGCCTACTATAGCTAGTGCATCAGAATCGTCTGCTGTTCCTGCTACGTTTTTAGTGACAGTAACACACATTGGATAAGGTGGCTGTAAAAGAAGTCCTGTCCTTGTCATAGCTGCTGTTCCTGTTGCGTTAAAATCATTACTTGATAGCATAGCACCTGTTGCTACTGCTGCAACTGAAGCCAATGAATATTGTACTGGAACTTTCTCATCTACTATTACTTTATTTGCGGTTATTGTACCGTCTCTCCATCCTGTTTTTGTCATGGTTTTTCCTCCCTTAGCTTTTTATACTAACAAAACTCGCTAAGAGAATAATAAGTTTCATTAGGTTAATAAAAATGTGGGGGATAAAATCCCCCTCAAAATAAAAAAATGTTTTTATGCGTCGCTAAAGATACCAATAGCAATAGCCTGCTCGTTAATACGAGTCATATTATACCAAGCGTCTAATAGTACATTGTGTACTCTTTCGTCATCTTTGGTAACAACTTTTACTTTAGCCTTTTCTTTCCAAACAATACCAGCTGCAGCAGAAGGGTCTATCATATAACAGTAATGTACTGCCACAGATTGAGTAGCTGATGTACAGAGTGTCGACACTTCAATTAAAATACCTACATACTCTTCAATTACACCTTTCCTTACTACGGACGGTGAACCAAATTCTGCGGAATTTGTAAACTGGCTTGATTTAAGAAGCTGTTTAAACTGTGTTGGATGTAGCATTAAAATTGCTTCCCCTGGTTTCTTTGCAAAATCTTTTTCCTGAAGTGCAATTTTCATATCGACAATCTTGTCAACATCAATTACATCACCAGCTGCTAGGTTAGTAGCAACAGCAGAGTTATCTGCTTTTGTTCCGCCTAAAACAGTACTTGCATTACTTGTCCCTACTGTAGCTGCTTCAAGAAGTGCATTAGCATCTGTTTCGATAGTATTAAGATACTGTCTAACTAGTTGCTTATGTGCCATTTCTATGATAGAAATTCTTGTTGCACTTGCGGTTTCAAATGAGATTGAAACTCCACCAAGTTTTACATTTGCGGATGTAAGAGTTACTGTAATATTGTCTGATGTGTCAAATTTTAAAAGTGACCTTGCTGTACCTTCTAGGTTTCCTGTTCTTCCGCCCATTAGGTTAATGTCCCCAATTTTTGGAATTACCATAGTTACATCATTATTACCCATCAAATCGTTAAATTCAATAAAGTGTTTTGATAGTACCCTATCTGGCTGTGCATCGAAAATTATTTTTTCACTCCATGTATTCCCCATAATACTTCCAATACCACCTGTTTGTGACCCCCATGATGAAGTACCAATCATAGTTACACCAGCGTATGTGGTTAGCTGTTCCGGTTCTTTAATAGATTCCATTTTTTACTTATCCTCCTTTACAAAAATTTTGCTGTATGCGTGTCTTTAAGTTGTTCTTTACTTAAAGTTCCGCACATTCTGTGAAAAAACTCATCATTTGTTTCTTTCCTAACCTGCCTAAGCTTCTCTGGTTTAGGAACTTCAACAACAGGTTTCTCTGAAGACGCTTCTTTATTTAGTGCCTCAGGTGCAGCCTGTGATGGTGTAGTTACTTCAGGTAAAACAGCGGTATCTCCTGCTTTTACTAAAGCAGCATCAACTATCTGTTCAAATTCGCCTAATGTATTTTCATCCATCTTTGAAAGTTGTTCTACGGTCTTGTTCTGACCTAATAGTTCAAATTTCTTTGATAATTTTTCCAATTTTTCTGTTTTTTGTTTAGCGTTAATTTCTTTTTCAGCTTCAACATACTTACTAAGCTGTTCTTTTGTTTCAGAAAGCTCTTTAGTAAGACCTTTTACGTCTTTTGAAAGCTGTTCTTTCTGTACTGTTATATCTTTATACTTAGCGTATAAAGCCACCAATTCGTTCTTAGCTTCTGTAATAACATGAAGTTGTTCTTTTGCTCCTTTTGTTATTTCATCTAACTTTTTAGGTTCAACTGGTGTTTCCTCCTTTGCTTCTTCCACTTTATTAGGTTCGACTACCTTCTCAGGTTCCGCTTTTACCTCTTCAGTAGCAGTTTTTTCTTCTGTTTTTACAGGAGTTTCTTCCACTGTAGGTACCGGTGTTTTTTCCGGTTCCTGTTTTTGCTCAGGTTGAGCAGTTTCAACAGGTTTATCCTCTAAAGTTTCAGGAGTTTCTGTTAACTGTTCTTTTTTATCAGCCATTTTTATTTATCCTCCTTTATTTATCCGGGAATGTTTCCCAAATAGTTGTCTATGAGCATTGAAAAATAATCACTGTGTGACTCTTTTCCAACGTTTTGACCTTTTTTAAATCTTTTTTTCAAAACAGACGAAGCACCTTTAATAGCCCTCGTCTCAGCTTGTTTCTTATCTTTTGTTTCTTTTAAAATTTTTTTGTAAACGCTATTGAATACATAAACGTACTGTCTACGTATTACTTCCGAATATCTACTAAAACGTTTCGGAAGTTGTGAAATATTATCGTATGGCATTAATATGTCTCTATATAATTACCGTCTACTGCTCCGGATACACACAAACTTAGTTCTTTATAAGTGAGATTTCTTCCAAGTAACCCATTATCATCATCATAATCTGCTACTGAATAAACAGTTGCACTAACTTGTGTAATGATTCCGTCTAAAATGTTTCTAGCATGAAGCTCTGAATTTATATGTCCCCACCATCTTATACCTTTAGCAACAGGGTCATATTTTATCTTAGTTACCACACCAACCATTGAACCTACTTCTTTGTCTTTATGGTCAAGTTGCATTGGAAAACTCTTATTTACAGGATTATCTACAGAACTTTCTAATTCACTTGCATAATAATATTTTCTTTCTGGTCTGCCTTCCTTTAGAAATATTCCTCTTACTTTTAAAGGTAGTGTTAGCTTTCCACCTTTTGCAAGATGTTCTGCACATTCTACACTACTTGTAAATGATTCTGAAAAAGGTACAACTTGTTCGGTTGTTTTGTAGTAATCTTGTATTATCTTTACTCTGCTTAATTTCTCATATTCGAGATACTCAAACCTAGTTAAGGTAAGATACATATTTACTCGTTTCAATACTTCTTCTGTTTGATTCATTTTGATTGCAACAAAAATAACCCTGATGAAACATTGTGTGCCCCATCAGGACTTGTTGCGGTGAGACAGGAAGTGTTTTACGCTTCCGACAACAAGTGTCTTTTACTTAGCTTGAGGTTTCCCGTCACCTCTAAATTCTGAAAATGCTGAAGATTTCATGTCTTTTTTCTCTCCCTTCTGACTTCCTGCAACCTTTCCAGGTGACTCAGGATGCCATGTTTCCATATCACTATTTTTAATTTGTGATTCGAGTGAAGGAAGTGTACCTTCTGTAGGAGAAGCTTCTAATCCTAACATATTACGTGCTTCTTCTCTTGATATTAATGCCGATGCAAATAATTTAATTGCGTCGTCTGATGTGACATGAGCATCTTCTGCTATGTCATTAAAAACTAATTTTGGTGCTTCTTTAAATCCAGATAATTCAGCATATTCTTCAAATATTTCGTTATAAAAGTCTTCCATGTACTTTTGGTCGCCACGAACAGATGAATAAAAATGTCTTGTAAGTATAATTCCTTCTGCTCTATTGCCACCGCCTTCTCCAAGAAGAACAGATTTAGGAACTCCTACACCTGAAACAACTGCGTTTAAGAAATAGTCGGCGTATTCGCTAAAATTTTGCCTATCTGGAGACATAAACTCTATTGACATTCCCTCAGGAATAAACAACTGGTCTCTACCATTTATTCTTCCTAAAATAGTACCCCATTGTGCTATTTGTTGCGGTGATTTAGTATTACATTTACCTACTATAAGTGGGTTAGCCGTTTTAACAGAAGCCTCTGCGGCGGAATATTCCATATTCATAAGCCTAACTACTGTATCATAACTAGATTGAAGTAAACTTATACCTGTAAATTCATCACCTAATGAATTAAATTTTAAATGTGATATACGGTCTTTATTAACATCTTTAACGTTTTCTATACCGCCTTTAGGACCCGGTTCTATATAATATTGTATATATCCCTCAGGTTCTTTTTCTGTATTTAATAGTATTCTACCGTTTTCATCTTTCTTAAAGGTAAGTGTTAAAGGATGAACATGTTTAAGTTTAACCAACTTAGACATATTAACATTATAAACCTTCTCGTGAAACCCATCTCCTGCGATATAAGTATTGAGTGCCATTTGCCTAAATAAATTACTCCCTCCACTAAGTTTAATTAGTTCTTGACAAGCTGCTACGGCAATAGCATCAGTACCTACTATATTAAACCCTTTAGAAACTAATGTGTCTGCTCGAATATTAACAGCCCTATTAACAAATTGGTTAGTTAAGAATAATATAAACAATTGCTTTGTGTTTTTCTTAACATTGTTAACTCCTTCACCTGCATCGTGTCTTGTAGTAGAAAGTGCTATTGCACTAGGAGATGTGATTATAGATTTTAATTTTTGTTCTTCTTGGTCACGCAAAATTTCCTTAGCAACCATATTTTGCTCTTCTATAACTTTATTAGAAAGTAATGTAAGTTCCTTAGAGAGCTGTTCGGAGGTAGGTTCGTCTTTTAGAAGTGTAGTTTGTACCATTATTATTATAATTATACCTTATACTATATAAATATGCCTATTAGTTATACCTATTACACTTCTCATATATAAAGGTTTCGGTTTTTGTCATATATAAACCTTTCGATACACATATAAACAGCTAATTTGGACTATGCTGTCCTTTATAAAGAAAGTCTATTTAATATAAAATATATTGCCTATTTATATGTTCTATAGTATAATAGTGTTTTGTAATCGGTACGAACCGTGAAAAATGTAAAAAACGAAAAGTTTAAATACTAGAACAATATATTAATAACTATGTTTAGAGAAATTAACCAACAGCTATTGGCACAATGATTAAAGGATATATACTTACTTACAAGCCTAAAGACAGTTATTGTAGAGCTTTACTTAACCACCGCTTGTTTGGTAGACTAGTATATAAAAAAACTCGTTCTAGTAAGGTAGCTAACTATTCTAAAGGCATGTTAAACGATACAAAGTTCTATAGAATAATAGGGTCTAAGGTGTTTATATTAGACTTAAAGGATATAGACCTAGAGGAAATAGGTTTATATTGTGAATATAATATAAACGAGGAATATAGGAACGAGTCTGATATATTATTATTAACTGGGTTGGAGTATTGGGAAAAAACGGCAAGAGAAAAAGGGGTAAAATTTATAAATGGAAAACACTGACTTAGGAACAAAAGGAACACCATTAAAAGTGGTAGAACTTGGTATAGCAAATAGAATATACGAAGAAATGAAAAAACCTACCTTTAACGTTGCAGGTATAACAAGAGTGTTAAATTCTGAAGGGGTTAAAATAACTGCCCAATCCATTAGAAAATTTATAGCTAAAACTAGAACTGCACAACAGAAGTTAATTAAACGGGACCTTGCTGCTGCGGAATCTGTTAAACAACTTACCATGGATTATAGTAAAACATTAAAAGATATATTGACCGAAGTTGAATCTGTAAAAAATACAGCTATGGCTAAAAATGATATGCAAACATATAATCAATTAGTAGGTAAACTTTATCAAGGTATAGAACTTCTTGCAAAATTAACAGGTGATATGAAAGCGGATACATCTGTTGACATTAAAATTATTTACAATGAAATTACTAATAACATAGATAAAATGTCTAAGGATATAAATATAACTGACAAAGATAATACCATTATAGATATAGACGCAGAAATAGAAGAAGAAGATAGGGAAATGGAAAAAAAACTTAAAGGTGAGACTGAACATGAATACAAATAATATACTTGTAATTGGAACAGGTGAAATAGGACAAGGAATATTGAACCAATATAACGAAAAGGAGCAATTTTGTGTCTTTACAAAAGACTTAGACTACTGCGATGCTATGCCTAAAGAGATAAACGTTATGCATATTTGCATTCCTTATTCACAGGACTTTACAAAAATAGTAGTAGAAGAAATAAATAAGTACTCCCCTAAACTAACTATTATAAATTCAACAGTACCAACAGGAACAACTAATGATATTTATGAAATAACAAAAGAGTTAATTGCACATAGCCCCTGTGTAGGAAAACACCCGAAAATAACAGAAAGTATAAAATCTTTTACTAAAATTATAGGTGGGACTACACAAGAAGCTGGTCTTATGACAAGGGCACACTTTAACGAACTAGGAATAGAAACTGTTATTTATAATAATTCTAATGAAAGTGAAACAGCTAAATTATTTTCAACAACAAGATATGGTTGGGATATAATGTACATGAAATTTGTAAAAGAATATTGTGATACAAATAACTTAAACTTTTATAATATTTATACAAAGACAACGGAAATTTATAATGACGGATATTCTAAAATAAATATGCCACAATACACTCGACCAAAGTTAGAATATATGGGTAAAGGAATTTTTGGACATTGTGTTAAAGAAAATTGTAAATTAATCAATAAATTTTTCCCTTCTGAAGTAATTAACAAAAGTATGAAAGAAGGTCTTTAATGCCACTATTTCCTTGGATTCGTGAAGATATAAAAAAGTATTCGTTTATTAAAAATATAGAATTTAAAAATGCAGTACTTATTTTATATTACGAAAAAAACGGTGTAACACTTAAAAAAAAGATTCCTTATAGGTCTGATAAAGATAAACTTATAAAAACCATAGAAGCTATAAAAGAAGAAATAGATTATAAAGAAGACAGAGAAAAAAGAATTAAAAACGGTCAATATTCTGTAAACAAAGAAGATTTGGCGTTCGGTTTTAGTTCAGAGGCTAAAAATGACTAAAGAAGTAAAATTAGTACATTTCACAATAGTTGATGGGACAGAAGCACAAATAAAATCTTTATGTACAGCATTAGCTACAATAAAGAAAAAACTTGATTTTGAACTAGAATTTTTAGTAACTAATGATAAAATTGAATTATCATCAGTAAGTACATTTATAAAACAATTAATAGAACTTTACAATAGGGAAGAAAAGAAATTAACAACATTAAAGGAATCTATAAAAAATGGAAAAAATAAATAAAGATACACATATAGGTACAAGGATGGAAAATTGTATGCGAAATTTTGAAGGTAAAATACTTGATGTAGGTTGTAAAGACTGTAAAGCTGTAATAAAATCTACACTACATGGACTTGACATAACGGGGTGCGATATATCAATGGATAACCTTAACAAAGGAATTTCACTTGCTAACAACTCAGGAGTTGAAATTAACGTAGAACAATGCTCTATTTATGACCTAACTAAACATTATGGGAGAAATACTTTCGATACAGTATTTGCAGGTGAATTAATAGAACACCTTGAAATTATAGAAAGAGGAATGTTTGAATTATGGAATGTGACAAAACCAGGCGGAGTTATAATTTTAACTACACCTGCTGGGTTCGCACATTATGACCAAGACCACAAAAATTTCTTTTTTAAAAAACCAATATTAGACACCTTTAACAAATATTGGTTATTTGATATGCTTCCTTTTATGTTTTTACAAACAGCTAAAATTTATGACATAGATAATGTTTTATCAAAAGTAACAGACTGTACATTTACTATAAGAGAAATGGAATGGAAAGAGTCAAAACATGAATCGTTAGACTTTTTAATTTATATAAGGAAAAATAAAGAGGAATAAGATGGTAGACAAAAAAAATATTGGTTTTATGGGACATTTTGGTTTTGGCAGAGGAATGTCTAATACTATTCTTATGTGGGCTAAAATGCTTAACCCAACTTATAATATTCATGTTCTTAAACACGGTAATAATCCAATAGAAGAATATTACAAAACCATACCAATTAGTATCACAGAATCAGAAGGATATATAGTTTCTCCTGATACGTTTAAAAAATGGATATTGGATAATAAAATAGAAGCGGTGGTCTTTCAAGAATATAAACAATGGACTGATGAACCTGAAAATTTAGTTAAATTAGCTAAGTCTCTTGGGTGCAAGGTTTATGGCTACTTAGTTTTAGAAAAGTTTAAAAAGGGTCAAGAATTAGATTATGATAGAGTGATTTGTACATCTCTTACTATGCAAAGATTTATGAGAGGAAATCAAGTAAGGAAGCATACATACATACCTTTTTCAATAGACCTTAATGAATTCTCAATAGTTAAAAGAGAACTTACAGACACCTTTACTTTCTTTCACTGTGGAGGATTTCTCGGATATAAAAACCGTAAAAACACCTCAGTTGTTTTAGAAGCGTTTGAAAAACTAAGAAAAGAAAATAAGAACGTTAAATTATTAATAACTTCACAAGTTCCTTTAAAATTTCCAAACGGATTACCAGAAGGAGTAGAAGTAATAGACAAAAACTTGACAAGGGAAAAAATTGTAGAAATGTACTACAAAGCAGATGCTTTAGTTCTTCCTACACGTTGGGAGAGTGTGGGTGTAAACCTTTTAGAAGCTTTATCTGCTGGGCTTCCTGTAATTACTACAGATGCTCCGCCTATGAATGAATTTATAAGAACAGGGTTAAACGGATACCTTTGTAAGCCAAACTATACTTTTTACCCTGACATTACGGTACCTGTAGCAGAAGTAGATGCTAACACTTTAAAAAAGAATATGGGACTTATTATGAACCAAACCCTTTACCCTTTACTTGCAAAAAATGCAAGAGCAATAGCTGAAAAACTTTATAGTTTAGAAAATAATAAAAAATACTTTTTAAATTTTTTGGAGAAAGAGCTAAATGACAATTAATGATGTCCGCAGAATACAGGAAACAGACCAATGTTTAGGGTCAAAAAAAATGCTGTATATAGATTAAAATGATATTAACAGGAAATGTGCTTTATAAAGAAAATAGAAAAGAAGGTAATTTAAAAAGGTGGAAATCCATGTTACCTTTCTTAAAAAGTGATATGCCTTTAAAAATACTTGACATAGGTTGTAATACTGGTTATTTTTCTTTAAAAGCTAATAAATTAGGTCACGAAGTATTAGGAATAGATATAGATAAAAATTGTATTGAATTTGCTAATAAGACTATTGAAGAAGAAAACTTAAAAGATATAAACATAAATCTTTTAGAAAATGATTTATTAGACCATTTAAAAACATTTAAAGACAATTCATTTGATTATGTTTTTTATTTAAGTGTTCATCATCACATATTTAAACAATACAATATTAAAATAGCGAAAGGAGTGTTAAAAGAAATATCTAGGATAGGAAGGAATATGTTCTTTGATATGGGACAAACAGACGAAAAAGACAATGGTTATTTGACTTGGAAGCCTTATATACCTAAAATGACCATACCAGAAAAATCCATAATAGGTAGTACATTAATGGTAAGTAACTTTAAATATGGTGAAATTTTAACGTCTACTACTATACACGAAACAGAAAGATTATTCTTTATTTTTAACAAAGAATTACCATCATCATTAACATTAAAGGAACTTACAATAAATAACAAAAAATACTATATAGACAAATATATGTGGAAAGATGTGGGTTCATGCGGAACAATATATACCAGTTCAGATAACTTCCCTGCTTTTACATTTGATATGGAAAGTAGAACAAGGTTTTATATAACCCATGATTCTGAAGGAAAAGAATTCTTTATAAAAGAAAGAAAGTATTCACAATTACAGGACAATACATCGTTTGTTAAACTAGAATACGATAGAGGTCAAAAAATAAAGCATATAGAACATACATTACCTGCATTAGAATATGAAAACAATTTTTTAGTTTTCCCTTATTATACTATACGTCATATAGGTAATTGTTTTAAAGCTGTAAAAAATATACCACTTAAATTAAGAGAGTCAATATTTAACACTACAAAAGAAATAGATAAGGTATTAAACGGATTTGATTTTAATATAAACAATATACTTTATAAAGACGGTGCCTATAAAATTATAGATTTTGAACCAGCAAAATCAGGAAATATGGCATGGGACGAAAAACTTGACCATTTTAAACACTATTTAAAACTAAAATGAAACGACTAATAATAATAATGCACGGACTTGGAGATAACATAATGGCTACTCCAGCAATGAAAGAATTAAAAAAACAACACCCAGAAGACGACTTATATATAGGGGGATTCTCTTATTTGTCTTCAAAAGAAGTATGGGAAGGGAATAAAGATATAAAAGGATATATAGAATATCCAATAGACTACCATCCTACATATTGGAATCACGAAATGTTTAACTTAGAAATCCCAAAAATAGAGGAAACCATCCATAAAAAAAATAAAGAACTTGGGTTAGACTTTAAACATATAATTATGCTTACATTACAAAATAATAAAAATTTACATAGAACATATCGTATAGGTAGAGAACTTGGTATAACAGTTAAAGATAAATGGTATGATACCTATTCAACGGAAGGAGATAAAAAAATAGCAGAAACCTTTTTAAAGGGTAAAAAGGTGTTTATAGTGCATAGAGGAGGGGGGAATTATAAAAAATCTTGGGACTTAGACGAATGTAAAGAAACAACTGAAAAGATTAAAAAATTAACAGGTCTTACTCCTTTTATAATAGACAGTGAAAAAGAAGATACAGAAGAAGGTAAAAAACTTGAAATAAAAGGAGCTATTTATCTTTCTAACTTACCTAAAAAAAGTATAGGAGTAACTAAAGAAATAATGAAACTTGCTAAATTTGGCATATTTACAGATAGCTTTCCTATGCATCTTGCTTGTTCAGTTTTTTTACCGTTAGTATCTATTTTTACAATGACTAATATACATGAAACTGCTCCTATTAATACAAAATCAGTTATGATAGTTACAAGTAAATACTTTCAAACCTGTCCTTCTGATATTATAGAAAATAGATACGATAAAATATTAATAAGAGAATATTTAGAAGATTATAGAAAAGTAGGAGTAAAAAGAGTAATACAGGGACTAAAATTATTAAAGGTGATAAACAATGGATAAAACAATAAAAAGTGCATATGGCGATAACGGTAAAGAAATTAAATGGACAAAACGATTTAAAGCTGGATATATATTACAAAGAGAATTTGTAAATAATGGTACAGAAAAAAGGCATGGCATTTGGATGACTATTGCTTACAATAATAACGGCGATTATATAGGCGATAGTAAACGAGCATATAGATTATGTAAAATAAAGGGTATTGTACCAGAACTGCGAACACCAACTAGCAACACATGTTCCATAGGATTTAATAGGTCTGAGAGTAAATGGTATGGATGGAGTCATAGAGCTATGTGTGGATTTAAAATAGGAGATGTAGTAAAGAAAGGAGATTGTTGTGCATCTAGTGGTTGGACACAAGAATATCTAAAAGAACATCCAGAAGAAGATAAATCCCTTCCAATAGGATTTAAAACAACTACATTAGAAGACTGTAAAAAGATGGCAATAGCTTTTGCTGAAAGTGTATCTTAAAGGTGAAAAAATGTTAATAAAAGACCTTAAAAAAGAATTAAATAAATATTCAGATGATAATTTTGTTATGCTTTACTATGACGGGTTTATACTAAATCCAGACACAAGAACTGTTATAAAAGACGGAAGGGGAACACATGAAAATAACGACTTCGATGAATGTACCTTAGTAATATTCGATAAAAAGATAGAAGAATGAAATGTAGTTAATAGGTGAGACAAAATGACAGATAAAAAATATCCATTATTTGAAAAATTTATAGACATAAAAGGTAAAAAACTTGCTGTATTTAGTACAACAGAATTTGCAAACACTAAAGAAGAAGCAGACAAAATACTTGTAGAACGAGGTTACTATGACTAAAATAACCGCTATTGAAGATATAGACGCTTTTTGGAGAAATTTAGGTAATAGTATTAAACTCTATAAAGTAAAAATAGGTAATAAAATATATAAAAATATGGAATTAACATATAGTGAATTAAACGAAGGAACATTTACATTTACTGAACGAAAAGGTGCAAAATGAAAGAATGTTTAATAGTAATAGCGAGTTTTGCTGATGGGTATTTAGATAATCTATTAACTAGTATAGAAAAAAATACTACTGATGTAGATTATCAAATACAAGTAGTAGATAATAATAGGGACGATAAGTTAGTTAAAACAAGAGTAATAAATGTTTGTGAAAAGCATGGTGTCCCATATCATGTAAATAAAGAAATTTTAGGTTATAGCGACTCTTTAAATACAGGTGTCAGTATTAACGAATCCACATCACAATATATATTATATATGGACTCCGATACGCTTGTTTGTGAAGGATGGTTAAGTGAAATGATTAACTGTTATGATAGACACAAAGATGAAGGTTGTAGACTTGTAGGCCCTTTAGTTCAAAATTTTAATAAAATTTACCTTCCTGAAATGTATAATTATACTAAAAATATTAATGAATTAGTTAATAAAGATTTTAAAATTAAAAGCGAAACATATTTAGTAGGAGTCTGTTACTTAAGAGAACGGTCTACATTAAATAAATTTAAATGGGACAAAAACTTTACTAGAGCTTACTCAGAAGACAACGATTTTTCAAACCAAGTAAACTTTTGGGGATATTCAGTTTGGATAGCAGGTAAATCTCTTATATATCATAAAGTAAATTCAAGTCATGTTCATATGAGAAATGAAGGAGCTGTCCCAGGAGATATAGGACTTAAAAATAGAATATACTTAAACGAAAAATGGACTACAATAAAAAAGAATAAAAATAAAGTAACTCCAGAAAAATTATTGGAAATGACTTTAGGAACATATTTCAAAAAATGATAAGATTTAACCCATCTCTTAAATTAGTGTTACACGACCAGTTTTTAGAATACTATAAAGGAAATAAGATATATCCCATTTCTATAGAAATCTCTTTAACAGGCGACTGTAATGCTAATTGTGAATGGTGTTTTTATAAAAGTCATCAAATAAAAACAGAAATAGACTATGACATACTTTTAGAGAGTATTCGCAAACTTAAACATAAAGGATTAAAGTCAATTAGTTGGACAGGTGGCGGTGAACCAACATTATACAGTAAATTTTCTAAAATTGTAAATGCTGTAAATTTATTAGACATAGAACAAGGATTGTTTACCAACGCTATAGGAAGTATTAACTATGACCCTTCTATCTTTAAATGGATACGGGTAAGTAAAACCAATATGGACTTAAATATAGATAACATTAAAAAATTGAGAAAATGTAAATCCTTAGGGGTTTGTATTAATTATTCAGAAGATATGGATTTAACTTACTTAAAAGGAGTTTATGATATATTGGATTATGTTCAAGTACGACCAATTTTATTAGGTAAAGGCAAAACTTATAAAATAAAGACTCCCATTTTAAATAATCCTAAAATAGAAATCACTAATTATAAATTCGATAACTGTTCTATAAAACATAAGTATGATTATTGTGAAGGACATAATTTCGTACCATTTTTATGGCAAGACGGTCTTTTAACACCGTGTGCATATATGAGAGATACCTATAAAATAGGTAATATAAATAACACAGATATAATTGAACTAATAAACAAAATGCCAACTAAATTTAAAGTTTTACCTATATGTCAAGTTTGTTGTAAAAACGATGAAATAAATAAATTAATACATGATGCACAAAACATTAAGGATGTAAATTTCCCATGATAAAATTAATTAACGGCAGAGGACAATTAGGAACTAGCTTAAATGCTCTTGTAAAAGCGTATAAAGGCACAGAAGTCATATATATTTATCATACTTGGAACTTTATAGACAAGAGACAGCATATTCAAGAGGAAGAATATAACAAGTTTAAAAAATTTGTAAATGAACACAAAGACAAGAAAATAGTGTTCATATCAACCCGTTCAAATAATGGCGACAACTATGTAAAGTATAAACTACTATCAGAAGCATATTTGTTAGAAAATTGTAAAACTGGAATAATAATAAGAATGTGTAATCTAGTAGGTAAAGGAATTTGTAATAAACTATCAGATGGTTGCTTTCCTTATGGTAATATAGAATTAAGTACAATTGAAAATGTTTCAGAAGAAATAATAACGATATTAAATTTAAAACATGACAAGTTTCTATTTAATATAACAGGAGATTATATAGACGCAAAAACAATACAAAAACTAGTAATGTTTAATAAACTTTAGAGGATACAATGACAACAAATTATAAATATATATACAACACGATAGATAAACAAATAGAACCTGCATTAGAATCAGTAAAATGCTATGCTTGTGAAGAAGACAACTCAGATATTGTATTTGCAGTAAATGGCTTTGAAATATCTAAGTGTAACGTTTGTGGAAACAATTTTGCAAGTGTACGACTTAAAAAGGAAGTTCTAAACGAAAGGTTTTATAAATACTGGTTACCCTCTATGTTTTTAAATAAAGGAGAAGATAAAGCTAAAACTACCGCTAGGGAGAATGACGCTGAGTTTCAACTTGGTATTTTAGCTAATTATAAAAACCCAGGTAAAATACTAGACATAGGAGCCGCAGGTGGTACATTCCTTTCTGTAGCTAAAATAAAAGGGTGGGATATTTACGGTACAGACATAAGTAACAAGTGTGTTAATAAAGCTAAGGAATTTTATGGGATAGACCTTTTTGAAACAGAAGTAGAAGGAATAAAAGAAGGGGGGTTTGACGCTATAGTTCTTTGGAACACATTAGAACATCTTTATTTTCCACTTAGGGAAATGAAACACTTAAAAAGTCTTCTTAAAGACGACGGTGTTTTTTTAATAAAAATACCCTTTCATAACGATACAAGTCTTACAAAACACCATTCACTTCCTTACCATATATTTAACTTTACAGACGAATCCTTAGATTATTTTGTTAATACGCTAGGATTAAAGATTTTAGAAAAAATTAATTCAAATGATGGTGAAATACCAACTTTGATAACGGTGGTGGGAAAATGAGAGTTTTAATATTAGGATATTTTAGAGATGAACAAACAGGGATTTATATTATGGATTCCTTTAGAAAATATAGTTCAGACATTACAGCAATAGATACAAGGATGTTAGTAAAGGACTTTGGTAATATCAAAGGACAGGAAATGATTTTAAAAGAAATAGGGACAATAGAAAAAGCTCCTGACATTATAATGATTTTAAAAGGAACAGAAATAAGTCACGAGACAGTAATTGAGATAAAAGATAGGTTTCCTGACGCGGTCTTATGTAATTGGTTTTTCGACAAGTTTTTAGGTGATAAACCTATTTACGAAAACAAATCTTATTTTAAGACCTTAAGACTCTATGATTACTTTTTTTGTAGCCTTAAAGGTGTAGCAGATAAGTTAGTTGATTTAGGGTTTGATAATGCTAAATATGTAGATGAAGCTTGTCACCCTAGTTTTAATGGAGAGGAGTTTGTAAACTCGTATCAAAAGGTTAAATACGGTTCTGATGTGTCTTTTATAGGCTCGTTAGGCTTTTTTAAGCAACATGGTAAAAGAGATAAAATACTTAATAAAATAATAACAGAGGGGTTTTATACAAAAATTTGGGGACCCATAGTATGTGAATGGAATCAGCTTCCTTACGGAGTTCAAGAGTCTCATACTAAAACGGTTGTTATTAATAAAGACCATTCAAAGGTAGCACAGTCTAGTTTGATTAATATAGGAATAGACCAAGATACAGATATAAAATTCGGACATAGTGCAAGGCTTTATCGTATCCTTTGTGCAGGGGGACTTTACTTGGTAAATGGTACTAAATGTATAGGAGATATGTTTAAAGTAAACGGAAGAGGTAAACCTATTACAGGAGACGAAGAAGTAGTTGTTTATTTTGATGAATTTGATTTAATAAAGAAAATAGACTTCCTATTAGAACATGAAGACATTAGAAAGAAAATAGCAAAGAACGGTCAAAAGATTGTTTTAAAGAAACATAAATTTATAGACCGTATAGGAGAAATACTGGAAGTGTTTAAAAAAGACGGTAGACGCTTTAAATAAAGGTGATTAAAATTCCAAATGTAAATAAGGATGAATCAAGAAAGAAATATATAAATAGATGTGTTCCTGTCGTGTTAAATGAAGGAACCGCTAAAACTACTAAACAAGCTGTTGCAATTTGTAATAGTATGTTTGATAAAAAACGGAGATGAGAAAATGCAAATAATGCCATGTGGACATAATTCTTCTTGGATGATTAGAACATCAGACAGGGGAATAAGATATAAAATATGTATTCTTTGTTTGTGTGAAGGTATAGGTCTTACTAAAGACGCTTATAATACGCCTTTACCAATAAAGTTTAAAAAGAAAGAAGAGAAACTTACAACTATTAAAAAAGAAGTAAAAAAGAAAGAAAATGTACTTCCTGAAAAGGAAGTAATACTTTCAGAGGTGAAAGAAGATGTTAGTAGTAAAGAAAGCAGTAAAGGAACTAATTAAAGATAGAGCCATGATTTCAGCGTCAGCTTTTGAAAAGCTAGATGTATTGGTTAAGGAACTAATTGAAAAAGCAATTGAAAGAACTCTTGCTAGTAAAAAGAAGGTAATTAAAGAATATAATCTATGAGAGAATACGTAGATTGCTATAAAGACTACTGTGTGTGGGTAGTGAAAAAAACCGGGAACGAATTACTTAGTTATACTAATATGCTCCGGGAACATGGTGAGACAACTGCCCACGCATACTTTTACAAAACAATACTTAAACTTTGTTGTGACAAAAAAGATGGAATATTTTATTTCTGTAAGTTTATAGTAGGAGACTTAATGGAAATAGGATACCCTAGACCTTTTAGGTTTAATAAACTACTTAGAACTTGGGATAATTTATTAAAGAAATATGAGAGGTTATCTATACAGGCCTCTAGGGGATACGGGAAAACTGTTTTCTTCTCTGAAATTTTAAATATATATGATATGTTCTTAGTTAAACATATGAGGGTTATTATAGTCTCTGCAAGTCAAGAACAATCTAATAGAATATTAGAAGAAATTAAAACTATAGTAGATAATAACGAATGGTTATCTACTAAAAAGAATAAACTCAAATGGGCTAATACTTCCATCGGTTATAATGGAGGATATATTATTGCTGTAGGAGTAGGAGTAGAAATTCTAGGTCAGCACATAAATAGAATTATCTTAGATGATGTTTTAAGAAATGATAATAAAATTGCAGACCAAGACATAGAAGACTATGTAGATTTTACAATAGAACCTATGATGTCCAATAGAGATGGACAGATTATAATAGTAGGGACAGGAAAGTCTCCTACTGATATTTTTCATGTAATAGACGAAAGAATAAGAGAAACACCAGCCTGTCCTTGGAAGTCTTTTAAATACCCTGCTATTTTAGATTATGAAAAGAAAATTACTTTAGCCCCAGACCGTTTTACTTGGGATAAAATTATGAAGATACGCCTCACTATGGGGCCTCTTAAATTTGCAAGGGAATATCAATTAGAGCTTTTTAGTAGAGATACTAGTCTATTTCCTGATGCTTTGATTAAAAGAGCTAAGGAAAGAGGAAAGGACTGTATTCTTATGAATAAAATAGATAAACGGACACCTAACTGGGTTTACCTTATTTCAGTAGACGTAGCTAGAAGCGGTTCAGCTAGTGCGGACTATACTGTTGCTATTGTCTTAGCTTATGATACAATTAAACAAACTAAACAAATAGTACATTTTTGGAGAGCAAAAGGACTTAAGATTTCAGAACAAGCTAAAAAAATAGCGGAGATTTCTAAAGCCTTTAATAACCCTATGACAGTAGTTGAACAAAACAATATGGGACAAGATATGATAGATGAATTAGTAGATAAACATAACTTGTTTGTAGATTCTGTTATTACAGGGGGAATTACCTCTGGTAGAAGTATAAAAAAAGAGGAACTGATTAGGTTCCTTATTACCGCTTTTGAACATGAACAATTTATAATCCCTATGGGAGATGAAGAAAGTGTTAAGCAAATGGGACTACTTGTAGACGAGTTAAAGAGATTTTGCGTATTTACTACCCCTGCTGGTAACGAACAATATAAAGGAATCGGACATGATGACATTATTATGTCCTTAGCCATAGGTAATAGAGGTACGCAAAACATGGGTATTCCTTTTGCTATGGGAAGTTATAGGGACGGTCCCTCAGATAGTAACTCTAACCCCTATCAAGCTATCTTTAAAAACTCAAGTGACGATGAATCAGATTTAGTAAAAATGATTAAGGCAGGAATTATTCGATAATGAAAAAAATACTAGTTTTTTCTGAAGTTCTTTGTGACAGTTGTCATAATTTAAACAACCTTAGTAAACCTTTTTCTACATAATTTTTACCCCGATTTTTTCCGTGGTGGTAGAGTGTTACAATGTATAACAACTATAATTTAGCGGAAATTTGCTCCGGTTTTCCGTTACAATGTATAACACTTAAAAATTGGTCAAAATTTGCTGCGGTTTTCCGGGGAGCAGGGCCTTGCAAAATAGCGACTATTCTAGACTATTCTTAAATAACGACTTATAATTTATAAGTCTCGTCTCGTCTCGTCTAGCGAAGTATATTCTCCAAACTATATTCTACAGTGACTACCCGAAACGAAAGACTTATATACTCACTGCTCTTTTTATGTACTAGATTGAGTATAAATAACTCACAAAGAGCTACTCAATTTTGGAGACAAAAATGACTAAAATAAAAAATTTATTTAAGAGTACTAGTGGTAAAGATATAGTTATAGTTGGTTTGTCAAATGACCAAAAAACATCAAGACCACTTAAGTATGTCGTTATGGATGCTGACTTAGTCTGTGACGTGGCAGATAAACGCCAGATGGCAGAAATTGGAATGGATGAAACAATTAAATACATATTGATTAATGGCATTAAGTCGCTTGATTTGGACATTAAAGATTATAATATACAACGTACTCCAGATGTAATAGTAAGAAATGAGAGTACTGTATTTGTTTC
>Ga0307928_10000362_pt1 | contig 34478 bp, 50 predicted proteins | sample AceLakmetagen232_FD_201815 | JGI IMG/M metagenome (GOLD analysis project Ga0307928, IMG submission 201815) | Saline water microbial communities from Ace Lake, Antarctica - #232 | ecosystem: Environmental > Aquatic > Non-marine Saline and Alkaline > Saline | place: Antarctica: Ace Lake... | reverse complement strand
CATTATTCATTCCCTCCTAAGCTATTTTAAAAATTTCAGTATATACTGCAGGTGTTTTTCCAATTATTAGTGCCTGATAAACTTTACCCATATCATCCCATTTCTTCAGCTCCTTTTTCTTATTCTTCTTTCTGTTTCTTCCATCTTGATCTCCTTTTACGAATATATACTCGGTGCATCCACCCTTCGGAGCCACTCTTTTAAAGGTCTTCCATTTCTTTATAATTCTTAATACCTGACCAAATTCATGTGTATTAATTTTTTTTTGTGGTGGATAATCTTTATTTATTTCGTCTATTATTTCTTTATTAGTCCATATTCTTGGCTGATCCCCATCTCCTATTAAATTCACTATTTTATCTTTGTATTCAAATTTATTTTTGTACTTCATTTGAATCACCTTCCTTCTTCAATCTGATTCCTTGCCATCGCCACTCATTCCCATGTGCAACGCTTGTAAAGCCTTATATTTCTCGTCGATTATATGTCGCCGTTCATTATCAGCTTCTTTGATATAATATTCTGATTTTTTTATAGATATAGAAAAACAATGGGGATGACGAGTACCATTTCCTCCACCTAATTCAAAACTGCTGCCAGCTCCATGGCCGTGCTTCTCTCCACAAAATGGACAATCATCTATAAATTCTAATCTATTCCAATCATTCAAATTTCGTTGAACCATGACAATAGGAATTTCTTCTCCATTCCTTAACTTATATTTTTCCATTTTTATCATCCCGTTTGATTTTTACAAAATACCATCTATATTGCCGGCCTGTTGCGATTCGTTTCATCTGCATCGACAGCCCATGGTTTTCCAATATTCTCTTAAATTTAAACTCTGATTCGATCTTTAGAGCAGAATTTGATTTCATACAAAAATTGATATAGGCCCGATACATATCTTCCTGAACCTCATATTGTTCAAGATTACTTGTGATTTCCAAGCATTCCTGGACAAATATAATAGCACTAGATTCCCTTTTCTGCATTTTCTCCTTGGTTTCCATGCTTGACTTGTAATATGAGAAATCCTTATTATCCATCAATCGTTTCAATCCATCTAGTGCCCAATTCAAAACACCACTCAATTCATCTTCATTGGTTAGATTTTTGCTAATATGGATATCAGCGACACGATGATACGGTTTGAGCTGATTATTTTTTTTATGCTCATCATAGATATTCTTCGGCAAGAATGAGACTGCGAAATCAATATTAATCCATCTTCGCCAAAATCCTTCAGTATCATCTGAAATATGTGGAAGAGTATTTACTGCAAATATCATCTTCGCATAATTTCTAAATGATATGGAGTCTAGGAATTTTCGATTGGCTGTGATAAGATCTTCCCCGGTTAAAGCTCTAAATGTTGATGTATCAGCAAGCTCAGATTTACCAAGATCAGCCCCAAGATTCGCAAGTTTCTTATGAACTTGGCTTTTCATAAATGGCTCTTTCTCAAAGGTCTGAAGGGATATATTGACTACATTTTCATTACCGATGAGACATTTCATCTGATCAATGGTCTTCCCTTTACCATTTCCACCATCTCCCCCAAATAAAAATGCTTTTTGAATATTATAATCCCGATATAGAATATACCCATATAGCTCTTGCATTAATGGAATGTCTTCTTTTTTCAATACAGTGTCAAAATGCTTTTTTGTAAATTTACAATCCTGAGAGGGATCAAACACCACAGGTAGTTTATTGAAAAACCTCTTTTTAGATGTAAAATCATATAGTTTTTTATTCAATACATTTAAAATCCCATTCTGGACACAGATATATTGTGGATCTTCATCTTCAAAGAAAGCTTGGGCCGACATATATGTGTCTTTTTTAATAAAATCTATTATCTTATTCACAATCATTGTGTCATAGAAATCTCCTAATATATTACCTGTAAACTCTTCGATATATGTTTTTGCATCAGGAACAAAAATCCCATCTCTATAAATCCACATCTCAGTGTTTTTATCAGTGCGGATAGAAACAATAGCGTGATCATCCATACATTTTCTAGCTATTTCAGGAATTATTGATCGTTTTTCATCTGTAGTGAGCTTGAGTGTCTCTTCAACATATTTTAAAGCCTTTTTAAAGGTATGTTCTCGATATGCTTCAGAAGCATCATTCCATTTGGAATATGTCTTCATATGGTCATATATGTGGCTCTTAGAGTGGCCTGCGAAAAGGAGTCTAATTATTATCTTATATTCTTTGGCACTCCTGGTATAATCTTTTTTAAATATCTGTGAATCTTCATATATATCTGTGAATTCTAAAGAATTCTCATTATGATATATATTAGGATCATATGATAAATAGCAAGCCCGGGAGATATCATGAGTCGAATTATCAAGAGACTCAATGTTTATTTTATATTTCTTATTTATATACTCATAGAATGATATCACTCGTTTAGAATAGGTTTCTAATCCCAATGGTATCTTCACAAATAATTTCAATCCTTCCCCTGAAGGGCTTATAAACATTACATGGATATATGGATCCTTTTTTAGAAGTTCATGATATTTAGTAATATCAATATAATCTATATCAATAGGGCAAAATCCCGACTGTTTTTGGATGCATGATTTCTTTCTTTCACTAAATATTCCAGCAGGAGTGACATAGGCAAGGCTCTTTTTTATCTGATTTCTTTTCTTTTTTAGGGATTTTAAATCATCATCTTTTATGTTTTTAATGTTGTTACAAAGAATTTTATAGGTTGGATTTTTGATTTGATCTATGATTTCTTGGGTTGAAACGCTTCCATCTGGTACTATTTTGGTGATTCCACCAAAGAAAATGCTAATGTTTTTTCCGTTATTTGTCATATTATCACCATTTTTTATTATGTGTTTTTTATAAAACATAAGTAATATATAAATCTTTCTAAAAAAAGTGGTAAAAGTGACCAAAAGGAGGCTGTATAACCAAGGATTTGGGTTAGTGTCACTTTTGCCACTAAATGACTATATCCTAAATTGGAGCAGAATATCACTATTTAAAAAAATAAAAAATAATATTTTAAAAGAGTGTATATTGTATATGACTTAGAAACATAGTGGTTTACTGGCAAAAGTGGCATTTTGTATATTTTGATAACTTTTTGGTAAAAAGAAAGATTTATATATAAGTTATATATTATATATAAATCATGGCTTTAGCAATTGAATCAAAATTGAAGATGGTTGCAATCACAATGGAGAAGGATCAAGTTAGATATCTCAAGAAGAAAGGGATTAACAGATCCAAGTTTGTAAGGCAAGCAGTTGAAGCACATAAAGAAGGAAAGTTTGATTATCAATTTTTAGAATTAGATGAGTGATGCCTGGGTCACGAGTGCTGAAAGTCGACAAATTTGGAGTAGGCACAACGGTTACCTTCAGGGTAGCAACTTCGACGTTGCCCTGGGCGACTTTTTACTACTTGATATGAATGAAAATGGCCAAAAAGATACAAAACACACAACCTGTGGATATTGAGCTTCTTAAGAGGAGAAAGAAGCAAAATAAATTTATAAATGTTCTAATTAAGAATAATTATCATTTGACAAATACTTGTAAAGACCTTAGAATGGCAAGAAATGATTATTATAAATGGCTAAAAGAAGAAGATGGAATATTTGCAGCATATATCGAACAGATGAGAGAACAGGAAGTTGATGTAATAGAGGATGCATTTAGAGGGCTTATAGAAGAGAAGAACCCTCAAGCTGTGATATTTGGTTTGAAGACAAGAGGGGCACATAAAGGATATCAAGAGAAGCAGCAGGTCGAGCATTTCGGAGCTGCAGGTATTAAGGTCATGATGGTCGAACCTAGCGACGAGAAAAGAGAAGATAAAGAGGATGATGTATGATGGTAAAAGCAAAACCTATAGTAGTTACAGTTATTTTTAGACCAATTTTTTCTTTATGGAATGCAATTAAAATAAGAATTGCAGGATTTAATTATTGTGATATTAAAGTATTAGATGATAATACACTTTATATTAAATTTAGAAAAACAAAAATTGACAAAAGAGCAATTCGTGATAAAGATACGACCAACATATAAACAAGCTGAATGTTGGAAAAAGTTGAAAGATAAGACAACTAGATTTATTCTTTTTGGTGGTGGTGCAGGCGGTGGTAAGTCCTGGCTTGGGTGTGAATGGCTCCTTATTAATTGTATTGCATATCCTGGTACTAAATGGTTTCTTGGTAGAAATGAGCTAAAGCGAATTATGAAGTCAACCTATATAACGTTCAAGAAGGTTTGTAAGCTCCATAAGATACCTAATTCTTGTTGGAAATTGAATTCAACATACAATTACATAGAATTCTGGAACGGCTCTAGGATCGACCTTATGGACGTTGCATACAAGCCAGCGGATCCATTATATGAAAGATTTGGTTCTGAGGAGTATACAAGCGGCTGGCTCGAAGAAGTAGGGGAGATTAAAGGAAAAGCCTTTGATGTGCTCAAATCCCGTATAGGCCGGCATATGAACAGTGAATTTGATCTATTTCCTAAAATGTTTTTGACATGCAATCCTAAGAAGAACTGGGTATACTTTGATTTCTATAGACCATGGAAAGCTGGAGAATTACATGAAAACTCATGTTTCATTCAATCTCTTTATAATGATAATCCATATACAGCAAAAGAGTATGGTGAGTTGTTGTCGACCATAAAGGATAAGGTAATGCGAGATCGACTTAAATATGGCTTATGGGAATATGAGGATGATGATGCATCTATGATGCAATATGAAAGGATTGTTGAAATATTTACACGGAATCAAAAGGCTGATCCAGAAGACGAGTTTTATCTGACAGTAGATGTGGCCCGGTTTGGAAGGGATAAAGCAGTGTTTGTTCTATGGCAAGGGTATTTCATAAGGAAAGTTTACTATTATAATAAATCATCAACTGATTTTATAGAAGATAAGATTAAGCATGCATGCGAGCAGTATCATATGCCAAGACAAAATGTTGTGGTGGATCAAGATGGTGTGGGTGGTGGAGTTGTTGATCATCTTCCAGGAGTATATGCGTTTGTCAATGCAGGTAGACCTATAGAAGAATGGGATGATGAAAAGAAATATAGACAACAAGATACAGAACGGTTTTCATATAAAAACTTACGTGCTCAATGTTATGACCGATTGGCTGATTATATAAATGATGGTATTATTGGATGTTACTCTGATATAGATCCCGAGATCAGAAATTGGATTATAGAGGAGCTTGAAGCGATAAGACGAAAGGATGTCGAGGATAATGAGAAGAAGTTCCAGATTATCAGTAAAGAAGAGATTAAGGAAACAATTGGAAGATCCTGTGATTTCAGTGACGCAATGATGCAGCGTATGGTGTTTGGATTAGGTAAACCAAGGGCTACAGTTGCAGATGATGGTGATAGTTCAGGAGGATTTGAGGTGGATATAGCATGGTAGAAGACAATAAATTTATTAAATATGTAATAGAGCCATTACTTAAGGAAAAGGAATTAGAATTTGTTAATTTAAAGGCTCGTCATGGAAATGTTTTTAATGGTTATGTAGCATTTCGAGCTGAATTGAGCACTAACCAGTTAGATCGATTATATCTTGAGATAGATTTATTAAAAGAACTAATTGATAAATTGGAGCAATTTGAAAATGAAAACCTACAATAAGGTATCAAAGGATCCAGAAGAGAAAGACAAGCGATTCAAATCAAAAAAGAAACAGGTAATCAATAAGGATGGTAGGACAGATACAGATATCGAATATACTGAGTGAACATTATCCCAAATACTTGTCATATCAGCAAGTAATGGAATTGACTGAAACATCTAAGACCAGTGTATTAAGGTGTCTTAAGCAGCTTGCAAAAAGAGATGAGATCGAATTGAAGATAATATGGGGAAAGAAATTAAGATCGGGATGGAAAACATTATACCGATTCAAAGGAGGATAAAATGAAGAAAGAAAAAGTCGAATTGAATGAAAAAGAAATAACACCACCTGGAGATGTAGCAGCTGCAGCTGAGGATGAAGAAAATAAAGAAGGTATATTTACAATGCATGAAGCAGAGAAAAAAGAGAAGGATGAGGAAATAGCAGCTTTAAGGAAAAGCTTAGAAGAAGAGAAAGGCAAAACAAGATATTTACCTGAACCTATTCCATTGCCACCAGAACAAAAGAAACTACCAAAAGGAATACAAGAGTCAGATATCAAGACAACAGTGACCAATATGTCTACAGTTATTAAAGAAAAATTGCTGCAGCTTCACGACCTGGCCACAATGGAAGTATTACTTGAGTCATCTGTAAGAATGAAGAAACGGTTAGAATCGATAAAAAAGATGTCATCGGCAGAACATATCAAGATCCGGGGCATGTGGAAAACATTTGCACCACAGATGCATATATCCAATTTGCAAGGTAGAAAGATCAATAATGATGAATACGAGATCGCTTTCGGTGTCTATATCACAGATGATAAAGGAAATAAGCAGATGTTCATACATTCAGCTGAAGTCAAGATGCATGATGGATCAACTATTCAACGGGCATTATCAGCAGAATACCGAATTGGATATGAGATAAAGGAACAGATCAAATCAGGAAAGCCAATTACAAGAGAAGTAGTTAGGATTGATAAAATACAAGAGTGAGGGTAGAAACAATGAAACGAACATTTGTATGGGACGGAGAGAAGATTAAGGAAACAGTTGAGCAGGTTGAGAATAAGCTGTCAACGAAAGATATATTGAATGGATTGGATCATGTCAGAAGTGAAATCTATAAGATGGAAAACCAGGAAATTCAATTGAAGCAACAAATAGCGGCAAATAAGAATAGTATTGGCCAGGCCAAAGAGTTTGAAAAGGATCTTCGAGCATTTGAGGAAAAATGCGAGAAACTACAAAAAGAGAAGATTCTTTATATCATTGAGACAATACATAAAACTTGTCTTGAGAAGGCCACAAAGTCAGCTGCTAAAGCAATAGAAGATTCACCTGAGGCATATACTGAGAGTGCAAAGAAAAACTTGCCTTTCTTGGATTATCAGAAGCTTCTTGCAACAGATAAGAAGATGGCTGAGAAGATATGCAATCGGATGATTAGAACACATCTATATGAAAAACCAATTTTTGATAACCCTTTCAAGGGTTAATTTTTTATTTGGGAATGGTAGCAAGGTCGCTACACGAGGATTTGATATATCCTCAGTATCAAAAGTCTTCATTGGTTTCACCTCCTTAATGTTGTAATCGATGCACATCGGTTCGATTCCGGTCATTCTCGTTAAATTTAAGTGGTATTTAAATATAGAATAACATATGGATAATAAAATGGCTTTCATGAGATCTATTATACAAAATATTGGACAACTTTCTAAACAAGTTCTTCCAGGATCACCTCTAACAAACGATGAGGTAGGCTACACAAATACAACTTATTCTACTCAACAGGATCCAAATGATCGTGAAGCGATATATCCTAATTGGTTCTTCTCTGCTAGATTAGGTCAACCAAGACAGGTAGATACTCGGAAATTACGAAACTTAGCTCAATCTCCATGGGCACAGATGGTTATCACAACTTTTAAGAAACAAATCACGACTATACCATGGGAAATTCTTCCTGAAGATGAGGATGATGCAACAGATCGAACCGTTGATATCAAAATTGTTACAGATTTCTTTTTAAATATGAATGTGAACAAGCAAACAGTTAATGATGTTAATTCTGAGCTTATTACTGATATTGCTGAGATTGATGCAGGCTGCCTGAATTATATTTATACAGTTGATTCATATGTGATTGGTGATATACCGGTTTACAATGCATGGGGTCAGGTTGTAAGTTTTGAAACTGGTCTCGTATTGAAAGAATTAGGTCAAAGACAACTTAGAGGAGTTAAGGCTGTTGATGGCTCAACCATGCTAAAACAGGTTGATATTCATAAAAATCTATTAAGTTTTTGGCAATACTCATTCAAACATCCACGACAGAATCCTACACGGTTTGAAGTTGATGAAATTGAATATGTTATTCTTAACCCAAGGTCATATGATGTTTATGGTTTTTCTCCAATGCAGTCAATACAGCAGGTTTTAGAATTGTTAGTTCAGGGAACTCGATATAATAAAGATCTTTATTTGAATAATGCAATTCCGGATATATTGATAAGTTTACCAAAATTACCAAAAGAACAACTTAGAATTCTAAAAAGGACATGGAACAACCAATATAAGGGTAAACCTCATCAAGTAGGATTTATTAATTGGGCCTTTGATAATATTCATAAGCTTGCAAGCAATAACCGGGATTTAGAATGGCTTAACGGCCAGAAATGGTATTTCAAGATTGTATTTGGTTCTTTCGGTGTTAGTCCTGAAGAAGCTGGATTTTTTGAAGATTCAAACAAGGCCACAACTGAGGGCCAAGAACGTGTGACAGTAAGAAATGCATTAAAGCCATATATGCAGAGATTAGAACAAGTGCACACAAGAAAATCTATTTCTGAGATTTTGGGCAGAGCTGATCACGGATTAGTATTCAGATTTTTCCCAAAAGATCATGCCTTAGAGAAAATTGAATTTGAACAGGATATGCAAGAGCTGGATCATAATACATTAACGATTAATGAGTATAGAAAAAAGAAGGGCCGTGATGTGGTTGAATGGGGAGATAAGCCCCAGGAAAAACCTTCTATGTTTGGTAGTTTTGGTGATCAAGATAAAGGTGAAGCTCAGTCAAATCCAAAAGATAATAATAATGATGATGATAAGAATAAAATGTTCAAAAAGAATTTCGAGGCATATATAAATGACAGCAAATACATCACCGACGGCAACACAGCTTAACGGGGTAAAACAAGATACTGTTCATTGGCCAGCTGCTGCTCATAGAGTAATTAATGTAGATAGTGATGGGGATGAAACAGTAAATCTTAATTTAGCAGATTCAAAAAAGATAGAGCAAACAGCACTATTAGAAGAAATAGTATGTGAGCTAAAGAAAATAAATAAACAATTAGAAATAATGACTGATGATACAGTCAAGGAGGATGATGTAAAATGTTAATAAATGATGGAGAAGGAAAAGGAACTTCTGCAGGAGTAACAGATGAAAATATGCTTAGAACAGAATCAGTCACACAAACAGTAGAACACCATATAAATCAAGAGCATGGACAAGCTTATAGTATACCATTTTCGCAGTCACCAACTGCAGCAGATGATTGTATTTTTTACTTGAAAAATGATTCTGATGATGATATGACTATTGAAGGGATAACTATTGGAGCTACTGACCCAGGAGCAAATGATTCAGTATATTTCAAACTTGGAGATGTTGGGACAAGAAGTGGAGCAACAGCATTGACTCCTATAAATCTTAATACTGGAAGTGGAAATTCAGCAACAGGAACCTTTGAAAAAGGTGCCGATCTTACTGCAGGAACAATAGATGGTGGAACCGAATTTGAAAGAATAATCTTAGCAGCATCAGCAGCGACAGATTTAATATCAAAACCATTTAATTTTTCACAAGATATAATTATTAAAGAAAATGGAACATTTTCGATCTATATAGGTGGAAGTGCAGCTGGAACCTATTACATAACTGTACACCTTAATTATCACAATTAAATGATAAACAACAATATAACAGATAAAACAACAGGACATTCAGCGGAAGTTGATAGTTCTGAGGATGAAAAGAAAGCTGTAGTTGTTGCTACAAGACCATTGAAAATATTTGATAATAAATTGGCTTTCTTTTTAAATGATACTTATGGAATTGATATGAATGTTAATGGTGTATTTGGTGGGACACAAGTTGATATTCATGATGGTACTGATAATGGGTATTGGACTGCTGCAGATGTTGTAGGTGGCGGTAAAACAACTTTTAATAGCACAGACCAAAATCATACAACTGGTGGAGCAAAAAGTATCAAATCTGATAACTCTCCTGTGGGTGACATCTTTGAAATTGATAAAGGTAGCAACCAGGATTTATCAAGTTATGTTGCAGTTACTATGTGGATTTATGTTGATAAGGATTGGAAAGATGGTGACCAAGTTGATTTTTATGCTTGGTTAAGTACTGGAACACCGGCACAAATTGGGACTAAAGTTGATTTAAGTGATTATTTTATGTATGATAATTATGATACTTGGCATAAAATAACGATACCATTAGTTGATATGGGGTTAACAGGATTAACTATTGATACATTTAGGGTTGAGCAAGAAGCAGCAGAAGGAAAAGCTCCAAAATATTATTTAGATGATATACGAATAGAAGAAACCGGTGATCCTGTTATATTCACGTTAGAGCCAGATAAAGGTACTTGGTTAAGAGTAAAAAGTTTTCAAATTGTTGTGGCTAATGTTTATGATAGCACATTAGTTGCTGCATCGATGCCAAATCTTCCTTATGATACTTTGCTTGGTACAGCATTAACATCGGGAATTAACTATAAAAGAATAGAAGATGGGGTAACTGTTAGTGCAGCAACAATTAATAAATTTGTAGATTTTATGGTATTAAGTAATGCAACAATTACTGGTAGTGGTGGAGATGGAACTAATACTTGGATAGCTGTAAATATCCAATTTAATGAAGAAGTAATACTTAAACCGGAAAATGCTGATAAGATGACGCTTACAATCAATGATGATTTATCAGGATTATTATATTTACGAGTTGGTGTTGGGAGTAAAGTAGAAGATAGAGAATTATAAAATGCTACCACTAGATTTTAATATATTTCAGAAAAAATTGAATGAGGATCAAATAGTTAATCATTACCCTACAGTTCATTGTATCACAGATATTGATCGATTTATATTTATCATGAAGAGTAAGGAGAAATGGGATTATTATACTATTGTTATGTATGATACAATACGAGAATTTGCAGGAGAAGAAGATATAAATCAAGCATTTGATATGTTCATAACAAATTATTGTGCAAATACACTTCCTGTTAAGCCTGTTGAAAGAGATGTTATAATTGCAGACATTGATGATATCACTAAAGGTCATGGTCAGAATAGTCAGTCTTGTAAGGATGCATTAGGTGTCAAACAAAGTCCTAAAAAGTTCCGACATTCTTTTTCTACCCCCACAACAATGCCCGGATTTAATAAGGATTCGACAATTGATGCCGGAGAAGATGTAATCGATGAGGCCAAGGACTATTCTGATTTTTTGCTTAAGTTTTTTAATTTGATGGAAAAACGGGTATTGTCTGCCGTTAATGAAATCGAGATTGACAAGATGATTATAAATAATCAAATAAAAATTGACAAGTCTTTTATAAATAAAACATTTGGTGAATTTTTGAGAAATCTATTCAATTCAGTGAATACAGTTGCATTTGCAACAGTAGTAAGGCGATATATCAAGGCTGACCTTATTGCCGGGCTTGTATCGGCTGAAGCAGAATTAGGTGTTGATATTGGATTTACAGAAGCATATAAAGACCATTTGAATGTGTTGGCTTCACAACAAATTGATGGATATATGATTAATGGTAAGAAATGGCCTGGGATTAAAGGAGTTACTAAGGAAATCCAGGCAGATGTAATAAAGACTGTTCAAGAGGGTATTAATCAGAAGATTGGTATCGACGGTATAAAGAAAAATATATCAGACAGGTTTGAAGTTTTCTCTGATTGGAGGTCTGAAATGATTTCTAGGACTGAGACAAATAGAATTCTAAATGAAGGGAAGATTCTTGGGTATAAAGAATCCGGGATTCCCGGTAAAAAAGTATGGGACACAGCAATTGATAATCGAACATCACCGATTTGTCTTAGATTAAATGATCAATTAAGAGAGCTTGATGAAGATTTTATTGATCCTGAAACACGAAAAGCCTTTGGAAGCCCTCCTGCCCATCCTAATTGTCGTTCTGTAGTGCGATTTATAGCCAAATGAGAGTGGTATTTAAATATAAAAACACTTAAGGTATATTTTATGGACACGAATAAAAGTACACATGATTCATATCGCACTGAATTATTCATGCCGATTATGAAAGCAGCTGATGGAAAATATATTGCCGTTCTTTCTGATGATTCCGTTGATAGAGATGAAGAAAAGTTATCTAAGGGTTGTATAGAAAAACTTGGATATGATGATCGATATTTAGCTGCTTTATGTAATCATGATAATGATGTGTTTATGCAAGTAGCTGAATGGACAAACAGAGGAGTACAGGAAATAGATGGCTATACAGCATTAATTGCAGAACCTAGATTTTATAAGTCAAATCCAAATGCAAAGATAATTCAAGGCATGTTGGATGAAGGAGCTAAATTTGGAGTTTCTATTGGGGCGATTGTAAAGTCTTATGACGATATAGATGATATGCGTGTATTTACAGAATTAGAACTATTAGAAGCATCTTTCGTTGCAATTCCAAGCAATAGGCATGGAAGAGCATTGGCGGTTGCTAAATCGTTTAATAATAAAAAGCAAAGTGAGGTAAGCACAATGGATAAAGAATTTACAAAAAAAGATCTTGATGCTGCTATCGATAAAAAAGTTGAATCAATGAAAAACAACTTTGATAAAGAGCTAGCATTAAAAGATACAGAAATTGCAAAACTTAAGGATGATCTTAAGAAAGCAGAAGATGAAGCTGAAGATAAAGCTGAAGAAGCAAAGACTGAGACTGATGCAGCAAAAGATGAAGCCGCAACAGAAGCAGATAAGAAGCTTAAGGCAGTAGAAGCTGAACTCGTAAAAGTGAAGAATGCAATCTTGGAAAAGGCACAGTTTGCCAAAGATGGCGGGCACGACAAAACAACACCAGAAGCAGCAGATGAAGCATTCAAAAAAGGTAAGCTCCCAATTATGCAGGGGATATGAGGTACGAAAATGGAAGCAATATTCAAAGGATATGAAGATGGATTCAGCATCGATAAGTGCAAAACACGATTCGACGCTGGAGCTATAGATAAAGATAATTTTGGCGGTTATTCAAAAGAATACTATAACCCAATGAAAAAGGTCAATAGGATGATTGAAATTGCTAAGAACTCTTATAATACACAGAAAGCATCAATAGATTCCCAAACAGGTGGAGCAGGAACTACAGGAACTGCATTAGTCCCAGTATATCCAGATCCAAACATTGTGAATCGAACAATACGACAAACACCGTTGAGAAATATAACTCCACGAAGAGCCGTAAAAGGTTTAACGTATGATTATATACCACTCACAGCAAAGGGCGGTGCATTTTGGGCAGCTGAAAATGGAGCCTTAAATGAAGTCACAGATACATATGACAGAGTCTCAGTGGCTATTAAGTTCCTTTATGCAAAGGGATTGATATCAGGCCCGGCTATTGCAGGTATGCGAGGATTTATCGATCCTACACAACTTGATCTAGGCGTAAAGACTGATAGCATATATGAAGCTGAAGAAGATGCATTAATCAATGGAGATGCAACGACAACTCCTCTTGAACCAAGTGGAATGATTAAATCGATTTCGACCAATACGACAAATTTGTCTGCTGGCAATCCAACACTACCTGGAATAAGAGCAGAGATTGCAACAACATTCAATGCTAAAGGATTTCCAACAATTGCAATAACAGATGCAACGACTCATAACTATGTTAAAGGTTTATTGTTAGATATTCAAAGACAGGTTACAAATCCTTCAGAGGGTATACTTGGTTTTGGTATTCCAGATGCATTTGAGTTTGATCAGTTGATGTTTATAAAGGATATCTTTATGCCAACAGCAGCCTCATCAAAAAGAATTTTATTTCTAGATATGAGATATATATTCTTCGGAGTCTTACAAGACTTGACATATGAGGAGAAGTACACCGACCAGGATGGCTTTGTTTATCTACTGAAGGAATATCTGACAGTCGTCAACACATTCGAAGCCGCATCTTCACAGATGTATGGTATAGCATAGAGAGGTAATGGAAAAATGGTAGCCATAGTCGAAACATTTCGGAAAATCGCAGTTGTTGGTGACTTAAAAATCATCACAATACAAACTACTGCTGCAGCTGATACAAGCCATACAATTGACCTTAACTCAGATGCAACCAATGGTAAGGGTGTTGTTATGACCGAAATCTTGAACTCATATCTTCAAGATGATGCAGGAACAAATATTGATGATTTAGCATTTGTCCCAGCAACAGGTATTTTAACAATGCCGACAATAAGCACTGGAATCCATAATATAACGATAATCGGGTACTAAAATGACTGCAGCACCTGAGACATTTCGGAAATTTGGATTTACGGGAGACCTGAAATTTATATCAATACAAACAACCGCAGCAGCGGCATCAACAGACACAATTGATTTGTTAACTGATGCAACTGACGGTAAAGGTGTTGTTATGACTCAAGTCTTAAATACTTATTTGCAGGACGATGCAGGAACAAATGTTGCAGATTTGGAATTTGATCCAGCAACGGGTATTATAACCTTGCCGACAATAAGCACTGGAATCCATAATATCTTAGTAACAGGATATTAAATTTTTTTATTTTTTTATTACAACTGTATCATATCGCCTGGGACGATATGGTGAAAGCACTCTGTAAAATACAGAGGGGCAATGACTCCCAGGGAGAAAGAAAAATGGGATTAGGATTTAGAACAATACCAACAGGAGGTGTAGCAGCACCACCTTATACAAATGGGCCGTATCAATTCAGTGAAGATATTACATTTGCAAATGCTTCAATGGGTAGCGGTGGAGAAGGAGCATCATGGTATGTTGACGGTACAAATGGAGCATCAACGAATGATGCCAAAAGTTGGTCAACAGCTATAGATACAATTCAAGGTGCAATTGATCTGGCAGGAGCTGGAGATACAGTATATGTTACATCACAATTGATTACTGATTTTACAGGAGATCCTACAAGTTATGCTGAAAATGTGACAATTACAGCAGGATTGAATAATTTATCAATCATTGGTGTAAGCCGAGGGAGAACCCAAGGTGGATTGCCCCAACTTAAAGTTGGAAGCACAACCACACAGGCACTTTTAACCGTTAATGCAGCAGGATGTTTGATCTTAAACATGGGTTTAAATGGAATAGGTGCAACAGGTGGTGGAATACTTCTTGATGATGATAATTCAACAACAACAGCTTTCGGAACAACTATAGCAAGTTGCCATTTCAAAAACTGTGTAGGTACAACAGCTACTAATGCAGCAACTGGTGGAGCAATTCAATGGTCAACTGAAGGTAACGCATGGCAAGTTCTTATTTCTGGAAACAGATTTTATAAAAATGTTGGAGATATAGTTTTGCTTGGGACATCAAATTCAGTTCCTCAAGATGTTGTTATTGAAAATAATGATTTCAGTGGGCCTGCAGCAAATACAGATTGTAATCTATATTTGAAAGGTGGTTCTGGAATGAATGGTGTTGTTATTAAAAACAATACATTTTCAGCAATTCCAGCAATTGGTTCAGCAACAAATCATCAGTGTCTTGCATTAACAGGATGTGTAGGTATTATGGCTGGAAATTTGTTTGCAGCTACAACCGCTGAAGGTGAAACAGAAAGAACTTTCGGTGCTGCAGGGGATGAATTAGTTCCAGTAACGGTATTTATGGCTGCAAATTATGGAGAGTTTGGAACTGGTGTAGGTGCAGGTTTAATATCTGGAGAAATATTCAGAACGTAAATAATTTTTTATTTTTTCATTATTTATCTGAAACCCTTGACGGAACAGATATAAAAAAAGCGAGGAATGATTAAAAATGGTAGATAATTTTTTGAAATGGGAACAGTATGGAGTTGCTCATTCAAATAGAAATTTATTGGCAAATCAAGAATGGCCAAGGTATCAATCTCAAGAATTAGCAGTTACATTTGATGGTGGAACAACAAATGGAATTGGGGATGAAAGTGGATCAAGCAATCCTTATACTATGTTTACGGTAACGGGTATCATCGAAATTTCTATAATTGCAGTGGTTACAACTGATCTTGTAGGAGCTGCTACATTAGAATGTGGAACAACTACAACAACAGCTGGCTTGATAGCACAAGTAGCAAATACAACAACTATGGATGCTCCACAAATTTGGCACGATGCAACTGTTAATGCAACTATTGAATTGTCAAGTGTTATCACTAGAAAGATCATAAGTGAAGACATTAAACTTTTGATAACTACAGCGGATATTACAGCCGGTGTGATTAAGTTTATTGTTCGATGGGCACCAATATCAGCTGATGGAAATTTAGTGGTGGTATAATTATGAAAAAGCTGATTGAACATGACGGAAATGGATCTATAACAATTGATACTCGATTGGCTATAGGGACTTTTATAATTTTGTTATTAACGGCGATAATTGCAATTGTGTCTTCATCAGTAAATGTTCGAGCAAATATTGATGAAAATACTAATCATTTAACAGATATAAAAGAATGTACTGATGATATTACAGAAGATATAAATAATCATGAAAAAAGATTAGTTGCTATTGAAACACATTATGATCATATAAGTGGTTCTTTAGAAAGGATTGAATTAAAAATCAACGGGTGAATCAAATGGAATTCAAAAACATAACAAAAAAAGTAATCAATATAAAAGTAGATGGTGAATGGAAAGCTGTTGAACCAAACAAAACTATTATACTTCCAGTATATGTTGGAGTAAGACAAGAAGGTTTTATAGGATTAGAGAAACTAGAAGAACCTGAAGAACCTGAGAAAGAACTTGAAATCATTGAACAACCTGAAATGCTTGAAGAAGAAGAGTTAGAAAAACTCACAAAGGATGGTTTGAATGATTATGCCGCTAAAATTGGATTAGAGGAAGTCAAGTCATCAATGAAAAAATCTGATATGATTGAAGCTATTCTTGAATACCAAAATGAAGATGAATAAACTTTTTTCAATCTTTGTATTTTTTATTTTACTTAGTGTAGCGGTTATTGCCTGGACTCCTCCAAGCGATGCTAATTTTAGAAACTATTATAATCTTTATAATGTTAAGAATGCAAATGGTACAAATGCAACATTTATTAATTTTTATGGAACATTATTTGGAAATTTTACACCAAGTGGAGATGTAGATATGAATGGGTATTCAATATTTAATGTTACAGATGTTAATGCAACAAATGCAAACATAACAAATATTGATGTTACAAATATTGATGTTACAAATATTGATGCTATAAGTATTGATGCTACAGATGTTAATGCAACAAATGCAAACATAACAAATATTGATGCTACAGAAATAGATACAACAAATTTAAGTGCAACAAATATTAGTGCAATAAATATAAGTGCTACAAATATAGATACAACAAATTTAAGTGCGACAAATATAAGTGCTGATAATATTACTGGAACCGAAATATATCAAAATGGAAATGTTGTTTTAGATAGTTCAGATGAAGCTGATTTAAATGTTAATAGTTCAAATTATTGGGCCGGAGTATCTTCTTTCAGTCCATCACATTTTTATAATGCTATAAATGTTCTTACTTTTAATGTTACATGGGCTAGTACCGTTTGGTGTGCATTAACAGGGTGCACAATGTCTGGAAATATAGCAATGGGTTCTAATGATATTACAGGAGCAGATACAATAACAGCAACAGGATTAGGGACATTTGATAGTCTTACAACAGGTATTGCAGCAACAGAGTTATACCAAATGAATCAAGCAGTAAGAACAAGTGATGATGTAGAATTTGCTAATATAACTCAAAGTGGAAATCGTGTGCTTGATACAACTGATGAAGCAGATTTAAATGTTAATAGTTCAACTTGGTGGGCTGGAGTGTCTTCTTTCAATCCAACACATTTTTCAGATATTATAAATGTTCTTACTTTTAACACAACATGGGCCAATACTATTTGGTGCACATTAACTGGATGTACAATGATAGGAGATATAGCAATGGGCACAAATGATATCACAGGAGCCGGAGCTATATCAGCAACTGGAACAGGAACCTTTGGAAATCTTACAACAGGTATTGCAGAAACAGAATTATATCAGATGAATCAAGCAGTAAGAATGAGTGATGCGGTACTTTTTGCCAATGCAACAGCACAAAATATTATTAGAAATGGAACAGTTGTTGATATCAGATCATTTGGTGCAGAATCAAATGATGGAGTATCAGATCAAGCAGCACTTCAAGCAGCTATAAATTCTCAAACAGAAAATTATAGTGTATATATTCCTCCTGGAGTATGGGATGTTGATGATGTAACAACAATTGCGAATACAAAAATAAATATATTAATTTTTGGAGAAGGAGAAGCATCTGTTATAAGACTTATGGATAATTCAGATACTGATATATTTGTAGTAGATGGAAATGGAGATGGAACCCGAGATGGTATTTTCTTTAAAGATTTTGTTATTGATGGTAACAAAGCAAATCAAGGTGCAAATGGAGAAGGTATATATTTAGATGCCTATGTTGATTGGGTAATTATTGATAACTTACATATCTATGATACATTTGAAGAAGCTATAAGAGCAAATAGTCCACGAGATCTTCTTATAATTAATAATATTATTGAAGATGCAGGTGATGATACACTTGAATTATATAAGCCTAGAAGATTTCAAGTTCTTGGCAATAGAATTTATAGATCAAATAAGCATGGTATTTTTGCTGATACAAATGATGATTGGGCTATTCAAGATGGAGTTGTTGCAAATAATTTTGTAACAGGTGTAATTTCTGATGAGAAAAGTGGAATACATATAGGCGGTGGTCAGGTAGCTACTCGCATAGTTGTTTCTGGAAATATAGTTACTGATGCTACAAATACTCCAATTGGTATAAATGGAATATTTGTTAATGCTGATTTTTCTTCTATTACTGGTAATCAAATATATGATGCTACAGGTGCTGGAATTGAAGTTAAAGGAGAGCATATAAGTATTACAGGAAACACAATTCATAAAAATATTAAAGCTCAAGGTACAAGTTCTGGAATTTCTGTGAATAGCGCACAACATTTAACTATTAGCGGTAATGAAATTTATAATACAACCCTTAATGGAATTAAACTTGACGGTACACTACATGAATATGTGACAATAACAGGCAATACAATAGGAAATAGCAAAGGAGCAGGTGTAAAAATAACAGCTGATGGTGGAGAAACAGCAAGATTTATTCGTGTTGAAGGTAACACAATATATGATGATAATACAACTCACTTTCAATTATATGGTGTACAATGCTCAGGAGTTGGAACTTTAGAAAATATTGTAATATCAGATAATAACATGTATAATACCGGTTCAAATGTTACAGGATGTCCTGTTGGATCAACATACACTTATTCCAATCTTGTTCTTAATAATAGTATATGTATTGGTGGAAAATGTATTAATCAATGGTCTGAAGTAAATGGAACTGGTTCAAGCAATATAACAGATGTAACAGGTACAGCACCAATAGCAAGTAGTGCTGGAGGAACACCTGATATAAGTTTAATAGCATGTGGTAATACAGAAATATATAAATATAATACAACAAGCAGTGCTTGGGAATGTAGAGCAGATGAAAGTAGTGGTGGCGGTGGAACAGCTTATGATCAAAGTTTAAATACAACTGATGCTGTTGTATTTTTAACTGTAGATACAGGTCAAGGAGCAAATGAGCTTTATGATATGGATCAGAATGTATTGGAAGCTTCAGATGTTACATTTGATAATATAACAGTCGATGATATTGAGATGGGTACATATTTAACCACACCTATCCCATGGATTCAAAACTTTAACAGCTCACATTTTACATGTATGGATTCAAATGGATCCATGCTTATATGTATGGGATGCGGATTGCCAAGGTGCACTTAATGGCAAAACTTGAAGTAAAAGATGGAGTATACGGGGCAGCCATTGTAATATTAATAACTATAATGGGTATTCAACTTTTAAATGTAGATGGATGGTATTATTGTGAAATTGAAAACACAATGAAAGAGTGCTCAGAGCTTAGATCATATGGAATTCCAGATGCAAAATGTATTGGAATAGATGGAGTAAATGATATCTGTACTTCAGGAGGAACTCGAGCACCATGGAAACCCCTTGATAATTATATTAATATAACCCCTGATAAAGAAGTTGTCGTTGAATCATTGCAGGAATGTCATATTGAATATTATGATAAATCAGTTGCTGTTTATGAAACATGCAATCAATCTGTATATAATTATAAAGATTGTATAGAAACTCATAAAAATGGAACATGCATAAATTGGTCAACTTATGATATTGAATATCCTTGTTATAATAGAACAGAAATTCAGGAAAAGAATTGGACAATATGTGAACCAATTGGATTTAATATCATATTTGGAGGAAAAAAAGAATATAACATCACAGGAGATTGTTGTGGATATTTTAATGAAACCCAGCAAATTATGTGCAAAGAAAAAATCAATGGTATTTGCAATCCTAAATGCCAACAATCTTCACTTGATCCAGATGAGTATGATGAATATTGTATGATTTATCAAATTAATGAAAAAGATATAACTCCTAGCATGGTTGGTGAATATGACTATGTTAAAAATAATCAGATTAAATTATCAGATATAACGATGGAAAAGATTAAATGAATAAAGCAATTATAATTTTAGTATTTTGTATATTGGTTATCTCTAGTTATACATATGCTGATGCTATTCAAGATAATCTTATATCATGGTATTCATTTGATACTGATTATAGCGATAGTAGTTCAAATAGTGCTGATGCTATATCAGGAGGTACAGGTCAGGTTTTTACTGGTAATACTTGTAAAGTAAGTACATGTTTAAGTTTATTAGATACAGATGCGAATTCATATGTAAATTTAAGTGCTTTAGTGCCATATCTTGTAGGAAATACTTCTGGTTCTGTAGTTTTTTGGATGTACCAAAATGAAACTATAGCTCAACAATGTCTTTATAGTTTTGGTGAAGATGATGCTAATTATCTTAATATTAATACTAGAGCAATATCATTAAATTCATTACGTGGATATGGAAAAGATGTTGGAGGAGCTTTGATAAGTGATTCAGACACTGATGAAATGCTACCTATTCAAACATGGTATTTTGTAGCGATAACACATCACGATAATTTATTGCAAATATATGTAGATGGAGATTTGGTAGAAAATTCTAGTAATTATTGGGCAGATGATTGGACTGTTGATACTGTTGAATTTGGGCGATATTTTTATTCTATTGCTGATCCAAATTTTTTAGGATTAATAGATGAATTAGAATTTTATGATGATGCTTTACATCCAACAAATGTTACATATCTTTATAATAGTGGAAATGGTTTATCTTATTCAGATGTGTATGGTACAGTTACAAATATGTCTATAACCAATACAACATATAATATGACAAGTGATGGAGGTTGCACAGCTTGGGGAACTAATACATCTGAAAATTGTAATACAACAGATGGAACTCCAACTTTAACATTTAATACAAATCTTGTAGCTGATTGTAGTATTAGAGCTAGTACATCAGATTCAGAAAGTTTTCCAGAATATAATGCGACTATAGCTTGCGGAACAACAGGCGGAAAAAGTCATATATGCACAGTTTATGATGCTGATAAATTAGATTTTGGTCAAAATTATTTATATGCTTCATGCACAGGCAATGTAAATTCGACCAGTTCTCCCCTTTATATAAATATGACAGCAGGCGGTGGAGGCGGTACAGGTTTAGTAAGCTGTATTCAAACAGTTGGATTAGGATGTGGGGCAATTATAACAAATGATTGTGCTTCGATAATAACATAGGAGAATAAAATGACAGTATACACCCCAAGACACGAGGACATCACAGGAGCAAGCCTTACAGGCGCTTCAAGCGATTTAAATAGAACATATAGTTTAGTCAATGATAACTCAATTCTTGCTCAGATGCAGCTTATGTTGGCTGAAAATGCCCTTCAGAACAGTGTCAACTTCTCATTTGATGCTACCAATGGAATAATCACATTTTTAGGGGCAGTCTTTGATGATCAAAATATATCCATTGATTATTTGACAACAGAAGATACCCCAGCTTTAGGGAGTTATTATTGTACGACTCTACAGATAACTAGGGCTGCAGGTATAGGACTTGAAATATTTACAGAGAATCTTGGGACAGGAGATAATTCAGAGACAAGTTTTGATTTGAAACATGGGAATGTTATTGCCGATTCATATACTGTCAAATACGCTGCAGCAGATAGCAATGCCTTTAATAGTATGATTGAGGCTACACATTACACACTTTTGAAAGATCAAGGTCTTATCGAATTAACATCTGCAGGAAAGACATTATTAAGTACAGATGTATTGTATATTGATTATGTTTATTCTCCAAGGCAATCAGATACAGTTCTCGCCTCATATCTTCCAGCTGCAACAAGAGAAGTTGAAAAGATCACGGGTAATTATTGGGGAGCTGTTAAATCATCTGTTCAATATTTTGATGGGTATGATTCAGGATATCCACAAACAGATAAACCATATGGAACTCAGATTGAATCATATCCCGAATTCACACTTAAATATAAGAGTGTTCAAACAATCACATCGATCTTATTCTTGGATCGTGAAGGAGAAACAGATACAACTTTAGAAACGACACAGTATAGAATATTAACAGATGATACTTATCAAGATTCAAGGTTATTAATTAATACATCTATTCCAAATGGAAAAGCCAATATCCAAACGACATTTACTCATGGATATACAACTGTTCCAGAGTTAGCACAAGAACTAGCTTCTTATGTTGCAGGGCTTATGGCTCTTGTAAATATTTCTGGAGGTTCCTATAAAGATGTCAGCACTTACACCCTTGGAAGAAAGACTTTTTCTATTGGCCAGGTTTATGTTAATATAAGAGAATCGATTGATCAGATGAAAGGAAGGATTGATCAACTAACTACAAAACTTGGAGGAAATTTTGATTGTGTTTAAAAATGCCAACTGAAAGATCTACAGGAAGTCGGGCCGAATCATTTCGAGTCAGTATGGATAATTACCTAAATGAGTTTGGTACTACTGTGACTGTAAGGAAGACAACAGAAATCAAAGATTCCATGAATAGAGTTACCGCTACATCAACAGCAACCTCATCAGCAATGGCTGATATCCAATGGATAACTAAAAGAGATTTACAGCATTTAAATGTTGGAGATGTGAAAATCGGGGATGGACAGATATTTTTTGAATATGATCAAGACATTGATATTCATGATGAATTAGAATTTAATAACAAAAGATATAGGATTGTGCAACAAGTTGAAGGAGAAGTCGTTGGAGGAGATGTGGTTTACACAGGCTACATCATACGAGCCAATGTTCAGTCTTAAAGTTGACATCCGAGGTTTAGAGAAAGCCCGAAAAGAAGCAAAGAAAATAGGGATGCGTGTTCTACAAAAATCAATGCTTAAAATGGAAGAACTAGCTATTGCTAAAGCCCCATTTGACCGTGGTGAGATAAGAGAAAATATAACATTGTTTCCAGAGTTTCTAGATGATCTATATATATTAACTTCAGCAGCACCTCATTCTGCTGCTATAGAAGAAGGGACACGACCATTCTATGCACCTATAGCACCCTTAACTGCCTGGGCAAATAGGAAATTTGGTGATCCAAGTATTGGGTATGCTGTACGAGCCAAGATTGCAAAGTATGGAATAACAGCTCAACCATTCATGCGTCCAGCCTTTTGGGAAGTTGAGACATATTGGAAAGGGTATTATATGAAAGAAGAGTTAGAAAAAGCAAGGAATTTAAGTAGTATTTAAATATAAAGACTGTTTAAATATGGTAGTGAGTCCCAAGAGGGACTATAAAAGATAATCCAAGAGGATAAATAATGGTAGAATTTTATATAGACCCCGAAGATATATTGTCAGATTTTCTTAGAGTATATTTAATAGACCCTAAAGCACGAGCTGAAGCAACTGAAACTCAAACTTTTACACCGGCATTAGGTGCTACTGTAATTACATTGGCAGCTCCAACAACTGGAAGTGTATCTTGTATTACAGGAGTTACAATTGATGCTGTTTCAACTAATGCACAGAAATGGGAGAATTATTATTGGGATTATCAAAATAGAAAAATAACTTTTTACTCAGCATTTGCTGGCACTGAATCAGTAGTTGTCACATATAAATATGGAACAACCAATTGGATATATTCAGATAAGCCAGATGATGAATTAGCTAATACCCAATTTCCAAGAATATCAATCTTTAATGTGTCAAACCCTGGTCGAAGGTTAGGACAATTTGGGGCACCAGTTGAAGGATCCCCAATTCTCCAAATTGATATTTGGTCAAAAGATGGATATGTTGCAACTATAAATTCAAGAAAATATTCAAATAATTATTTAACTCGGTATATAGGAAATAGAATCACACGAGCTTTTGAGAAAAATGAATCAGATTTATTTCCAGTATTATATAATTATAGACCTATAAGTGGGCCAAGAGCAGCCCCTTATAGTATTGAGTTTCAAGCCTTCCATAGTATTGTGGAAGTCAATGTTAAAGGATTAAAAATAGGACGAATCGAGGTATAAAAATGGCCACTGATGAAGGTATAATAGGAATAAGAGAACGATTTATTGAAGCTAAAGAAACTGTTTATGGAACAGGTGTTGCATTGACATCAGCGAATATCCCAGGAAATGACGTTATTGTCACAGAGAAATGGACACAAGGATTCCAGGAAACTTTAAATAGCGGTAGCGATAGCAGGACAGTTGCTGCAAAAGTAGCCGGCCCTTTATCATTGCCATATGGCTTATCTTACTATCCAAGTAATTGGCGCAGATTGAAATATGTTTTTGATATTGATTCAGAAACAGGATCAGATCCATACACACATACATTATCAGTTGGAAATACATTATTTTCATATACAGCAGAACATGCTTTTAGGCATGGAACAGCCCCGATAATACTTAAGACAACTGGAAATGTTGTATTGAAAACTACAATAAATTTTCAGAAATCCGATGGAGAAGGTAATGATGGATTTATTCAAGTGGTTCAAGATTGCGTTGCACAGAATTTCACGACTCCATCTATTCAAGGAGGTTCATTTTCTGTATCAGGAGATCCATTTCAATATAGGCATATGTTATGGACATTGGCAAATAATGCAGTAGTTGAAGTTAATAATGGTTCAATATTATTTGATCAAGGGATAAATCTTGCTGATTCAAGATATGCAAATAGTTCATTGGCTAGGACAATTGGAAGCCCTGTGCCCACAATATTTAGGATATCTGGTAGGTTCAATGTGAATCTTATGGACACAACTTATATTGATTTATGGGAATTAGCTGCTGTCTTGTCAGGAACTAATACGCTTGCATTTGAACAATCAGGAAGTAATAAAATCACATTTACTTTTACAGGAATGTATGTTGAACCTATTCCTACTGGGGAAACAAATATAGAAGGGATTGATTCAGCAGATTTTGTATTCACAGCAACAGGGGTTGTTCCTGTTGTGATTGATAGCATAGTAAATTGGTGATAAAATGAAAAAAGAAGACTTTTTTATGAAGGAAAATGACACTGTAAATTTAGATATTTTTGGCGAAATATTTAAATATAAAAAAGTAACAGCTGGCGATGAATTAAATTGGATCGATGATTACACTGAACGCTATACAGAAGTGAATAAAGAAGGAAAAGAAGTCAAAAAGGCTAGACAAAATCTGAAAAATCTTATCAGATGTAAATTGAGAAATATTGTACAATTGCCATTTGATCAGGCTACCCTGACTAAAATATCTGGTCTTGAAAAATTTTATAAAGATTATTCAAGTGAAGAAAAAGATAGATTATTTGGATTACTTCAACCATCTGTAATGGATGAATTGATTAAAAAAATTGATGCTAGCCGAAAAAATAAAAAAAAAAATTAATATTCAAGATTGCCAAGATAAGAAATGAAGATGATAAGATTTCAATGTCTGAAGGCGATGAATTAATGCTTGAGATGGAAAGAGCATATCAAAAAGGAATTAGCCCATATCAATTTAGAAAATCTGATATATCAGATATCAGGTTTATCATAGATTATAACGATATCAAACGAAAAATGCAACAGCAAAAAAAGCACGATAGGAGAGTTCAAGCAGCGATGGAGGCTATAAAAACATGGTAGATGCCGGTGAATTAATAATACGAGGAGCACTTACAGTTGATGATATTGAATCAGGTCTTGATAGAGTCACCGATCAAATTGAAGATATGGAAACACAAACAAAACAATTAAACGCAACTACACGAGAAACCAAAAATTTAGTAGGTTCAACAACCAAATTCTTTATTGGATTAGGTATTGCTGGAACTGCTGCAATCACTGCTCTTGCTGTTAAATCTCCCGCTCTAGCTGGAACTATGGCAAAGATATCAGTACAGACATTAAAATTATCAAATATAATTGGACGAGAATTAAGACCTATATTTGAAACTATTGCTAATGATTTAATCCCATCAATCGGACAAGCTTTTAGTAATAATGAAGTTTTTATTTCAAATGTAGTTGACACAATAGTTGAATTGGTGGAAGCTGTTGGTTCTTTGATAACACTTGATTGGGAAGGATTAATTGAACATTTGGATAAAGTTGCATTGGTCGGTGGAGGAATTGCCGTGGGCGGTGCTGTTGGTGGATTACCTGGAGCAGCGGTAGGTGGTGCTATTGGTCTTCTTGCATCTTCATCATTATTTGATGAAAAAGCATTTGAAAAACAAAAAGAAGGATTTGAATCAGGCACTGCAGGTGGATTTCTTAAAGGAGTTGGAGCGAGTACAGCTGTTGGAGCACAAGTTTTAAGTGAAGTTCAAAAAGAATTTTTAAAATTTTTACTATCATTTTTAGGAAATGCTGAGGATAAAAAAGTTAAGATGGCATCACCTAATGGAGTTGGTGGATAATGGCAGCAATAAAAATAGATGATTATGAAAATACTGGAGATTCATTTACATTTCCATACAATCCTAATACAGTTGAAATGATAACAACTCCATTTGTGGATCAAAGAAGATTGCCATATGCATTTACATATCTTGGATTTTCCCCGTCAATGAAATCAAATATCAGTATAGTTTTAAATGGGCATTTTAATAGTTCATCAAAAAATTCTAATTATAGAAGCCTTGTAAAGAAAGTCAATGATCCTATATTGCTCCGCTTATTTTTTGAAACAGATTATGATAAATTTTATCTATGCACCGGGATGGCAGTTCAAAAAGTGCCTACTGGAAGTCGTCCACTTCATGTTGATTATGTTGCATCATTTTTTTCACCATTTGGATTATTATTTGATGCAATACAAAAAAGTGGACTTGCAGGTTCAGCAGTTGAAAATGAAGGAAATACAACTACTCCTATTGAAAAAATAACAGGTACTGTTACAAATGGCGTTGCAGTGACTATTCAAGACAAAGATGGAAATGGATTTACTTTTACACCATCAGCGACAGGTACAATGACTTATAATATAATAAAACTAATGGATGTAGCTAATTCTGCATTTTTTGTTGAATATGGATATGTAACTGTAGGATCAGCTGTTCAAACTACACGAAACGCCACAACATCAGGAGATTTATATTTATCATTAGAACCTGGTGATGATTTAAATGATATTTTTGCAGCTGGAACAATAACAGGAATAACCCCTACATTTTTTTTAAGGGATGGATGGACATCTGATTAAAATGACCGGAAGATATGTTATCAATATTGGAGCTGCATCTGCAAAACAATGGGTTTCTTTTTCATATGAATTTATTCTTAATGGATTAACTATAGCACAAATTACATTGGATGGTGTAACAGGCGGCTATGCTGCTGAATTTGATGTTGGAAAAGAAATGCTGATATATAAAGGGGGTACTCTAAAATTTCAAGGAGAAGTAGTGTCTCAACAAAGCTTAAGTGGTGGAGGAATTATATTAGTTGCTGTCACCGAAACAGATTTAATGGATGCTAAATCTCCAATGACAGGGAGTGCCCTGACAAGAGCTTGGTCTGCAACATCTGATTTAACAATATTAAATACGCTTGTCACGAGTGTTGCAGGATGGACAACTGATCTACCGGCAGCAACAGCTGTAGATGTTGATTTTAGAACTTCAGCAACGGAATCAGTGTGGAATGCCGTAATCAGATTAATGTCTTTGACAAGGAAAGATATTTTTATTCATAGAGATACTAAAGAATTATTTGTATTTGATGAATTAACAGTACATGATAGTTTTTCATTTATAGAAGGGAAAAATGCATTAAATATTACCAGAACAAAAATAAGATCTAAAGCAGCTTCAGTTCTTGTATATGGAAAAGGAGATGGGGATTTTCAAATTATTGGAACTCATGGCAGCGGTAATCCAGTTGAAGTAGTTATTGATAAAAATATTATCACAGTTGGTGACGCTGATAAAAAGGCTGAAATTGAATATGATAGATTAAATCCACAACAAAAAATCTATAAATTATCTCCAACAATAGCTATTGATAATTTAATAATTGGTAATGGTGGAAATATAGCAAGTAATTCTGCAAATATTGATGAAAATGTTGATATTGTAAAAATGAAAACTACTGTAGATGGCAGTGGAGTTGAAACTTTAGACTTAGAAGTTACTAATCCAGACTATAGAGTGGCATCAAAAAATAGTGCACAGATAAGTGCAAAGCAAGAAGCATCATATAATCAAAGCCAATCAGCAATGCAAGGAGCTGGAAATTTGTCTCAATGGGAAGGTATGATTAATGGAAGTAGTTCTGCAGGTTTAAGATTTGTATTTAATATCGGAGATGAATTTGAAGATCAAACAGGTACATTAAGAATAAATTCAATAACTGTTGATTATGATATTGATGAATATAGGCGTGGTGTTGGTACTGCAACAGAATCAAATAAAGATCCAGATATTGAAAGTTCAACTAACTCTGGCCAAGATAATGAAAGTGCAGAAGTTGATGAAGATACAACTTTTAATAATTCAATTACTTTTGCTGATTCTTGGACTAATTATAAATCTTGGACTAATATTCTAGAGCATGGAGAAGCAATAATATTTCATGTGCATTTGTGGGTTGTTGATTGGAATAATCCAACATCAGTAACTTCTGCATATACTAGGATTAAACATGTTGATGAAACAGATTATTATCCAAGTTCAACAGGGCTTAGATTATTAAGAGGACTTACACAAGAAAATACAGCAAGTGATAGTCATAATCATGATTATGGTGATTATGATGATGTTCAATGGGGATCCGGTGTTGATGAGGATAGAACTACAGATAGTGATTCACATAGTCATGCCGCATATACACAATTAAATGGTAATGCAACAATATATATTCCAATTGATCCATATTTACAAGATTTCGATGTAGAACTTGATCACACTGGTAGCGGAAATGGAACAGCAGGGGTATTTTTTGCATATTATGTTGTTAGCCAACATTATCATGGGGCGGGAACTTACAGAACAGATTATCATAAACATGATGTAGCTGTTGGTGATGATGTTTCTGATGCTGGGTCAATAAATGCAACAAGTGTATCTTTATATTTAGAATTCTGGAATGGATCTAGCTGGGTAAATAAAAATACAATTGCAAGCACAGGAAAAACTATAGATACAGGTGTTGATATTTCAGATAGTGGAACTTATCCTGATGCGAAAGGATTTTGGAGAGTTCGTATATTAACTAACAATACAAGTCCTGATTTAATTCAAGGAATTGTAAATGTCAAACATAATTTAGATAATTAAAATGGTAAAAACACGAAAACAACGAATGGATGAATTTATAGAAAAAAGAGAAGGTATTTTAAATGCTAGAATGAGATTAATAGCTAAAGGAGAAAAATATATATTAATGAATCAGGAAAAAATGGATGAAATAGAATATAGAAAAACACATCCTTATCCAGAAGTAAAAAATAAACGGGAGATATAAAAATGATGGAATACATTGAAAAAAATCAAGCTAAGGCATTTAAAGTAGATATAATTGATATAGAAACTCCATTTAGAATAGATGAAGAAAATATAATTATATCTGAGTCAAGAGATGTTTATTTTTCTAGAGATGAATTTATTAAAGCAATTCAAAATATTAATAATAAACTTAATTTTCATAAATATGAAATAGGGGAAGAAAATATAAATATAATCAAAGATAAAATTGATAAATTAGAAAAAAAGAAAAAACTTTTTGAAGATTTTTCTAATAAATACCTGGTAAATAATCAGGTAGGAACAGGTGATCAAAGTGGAAAGTAAAACGCTTAAATTAAATAAAGAAGATATGATGAAGGTATTGAAAGGAGCAGGTATTGCTGCAGGCGGTGCTGTCTTGACATACGCAACAGAAATGATTCCCATGATTGAATGGGGAGAATACAAACCGATGATTGTTGCATTAGGAGCTGTCTTAGTCAACTTCGGCTGGAAATTACTTAAGGGAAAGAAATAATTTTCCCCTTTATTTTTTTATTAATTCTACTATTGGAATTCCCATATCTTCAAGCATTCGCCTATATGTGAACTTCACATCTGGTGTTTGAATGCCCCGGGCTGTTTTTATAAGGTCGAAAGCATCTGATTCTTTATTATAATTATATCCTTTTTCATATTCTACATCTCGGTCATAAGTTTCCTGTTCTTCAGTATAATCATTTTCCATTTTATTCACACCTCGTACAACTATTTTCATGGTCATAATCATTTAAAATTTTTCCACAAAAACAACAATATTTTTCAGTCATTGTGTATCACCTAAGTTATATTAATTCAGCATCATGCCATTTATCTATATCACCGTCATCTTTAAATCTAGGTGCTAATATGAAACCGTTATTGTTATCTTCTATAGCAAGGGGCATTCCTTTACCGACACTAATTGTTACACTATCAGAGCAATCATCTTCTATCAATGTCTTTAGAATAAGTTTTAAATATTCTTTTGAATATCTGCATGATTGATATTTTGATTTATCAAGAGTTGGAACTTTCTGCATAGTTGTTTCAAAAATATTAAATATCTCATTGTTTGTTTTTATTTTTGGGACATACATTACTACATTTGAAGCATCCATTCCACCTTGAAAATTCTCTGGAGAAATCTTTTCTCCTGGTACTTGATTTTCTTTGAAAATCTTCTTCATATTATTTATTGTTTTTGTATTCATTTTAGCAGCACCTAATACATAAACCGCCTCTATTACCAAGACTTGGATATTGTCCACATTTACAACAATATTTAACTTTTTCATCAGTTCCTATTTGGTTTGTTTGGTTCATTTCTTATCACCTAAGTTATATATAATATATAACTTATATATAAATCTTTCCCTAATCCTTTATAAAGGAAAGCCTTATACAAGCTGATTTATAGATATACGGCAGTTGATTATCCCATTATATGACCTAGAATCAAGCAAAGCATTCCTATCAAACTGTTCTTTTGTCTCATAATAATTCATCCAGGCTTTGGAAGTACAACACATTAATATGGTTCGGGTGAAGTTTTCTTTACTATATAGTCTGATGTCCTCTAGAAGCTCCATACAGCTCCCGTAATAGGACTTCCAATCAGATTCAATAATCCTATGCCTGAATTTTTTCTTGCCTTTAAGGGGCTTTAATTTGCGTTTGAACCAAAATTTTTTCTGTCCTATATAGAACCGCCCATTGGCTTTGTTTTCAATACGGTAAATAAAGCCAACAAATTTACTTATATCCTTGGGTGCCCCTTGCCATTCAGTCTCGGTCACTTCTGAACCTCACAAATACTGGATGCCGTGGGACATCTTTGGCTCCAATCATCATTCCTTTGTACTCAATCATTTTACCTACATATGAATCTCTATTTTTCCAGACTTCTTCTTTTTCTTCATCTGTCATAGCAAGAGATACTTTAAGTGGGTACCAATTCCAATTAACTTTAAATGCTGAAGCTTTTTCAATCAACACTCGATCCCCTTTCTTCTTTGATGTCACAGATCTCCCAAGTTCATTGATTGTTTTCTCAGCATTAGGATCAACTTCTGTAGCCTGTATAACTTTCATTATTCTAGCATCAAAGGTTTTGTAGGGTTTGACCTTAAGCATATATTCTTCCTTTAATGTAGATCTCCCGAATTTATATGGGGATCCTGGATCCCTTAAAATCAATCCTTCATATCCATCCTTCAATGCTGTTTCAAACATAGCTTCAACATCTTGTGCTGAATTAACTGTTTTTTGAACCACAGGCACATAACTTGAAGCATATGAAACATTTTTAATTATCTCTGATTTATTTATAAATGTTTCAGGATTTAATATAGCTTCATCATAATGTGTCTCGAAGCAATGAAATTTTATGTCAGCAATCAAGCTATTGATTTCAATAATTGCATTTGGGCCATATTCTTTTTGCAATTTCACAAATGTTTTTCCATCATTGAAATCTTTTGTCATGACTGCCCTGGTGATCTCTTGAAAAGTTCTGCCATGAGCATATAATTCACCATCAAAAATTCGATTCATACTTTCTGCATGATCCAAGATATATTTAAATTTCTCTTGCAGCTGTTTATTCTGAATCGGCTTTAATGCCCGTGACACCATTCCAAGTTTTGGATGAAATACTACTCGAATTCCATCAAGCTTATAGCTCGCCATCTTTGGATATTTAATGTTGTTCAGATCTACTTCTTGATTGCATGCCAGCATAGGTGAAAATTGTTTCATTTATTCCACCTTTTTAATTAATTTCGCTTCATATTCTTCAAAATAACTAAATGTTTTTTCGAGCTTTTGTCTGTTATTAGCATCTGCACGATACCAGGCGGTGGATAAAGCCTTAACAAAACTTCCACCATATTTTTCCATTAAATCAATTGCTTCCATCGTTACCATTTTTCCATACCTCACTTTTTATATATTCATTTCGTACTCGACTATAATATTGCTTAAATCTGCTTCTGTTAATACCAAGTTCTTTGGCAATTCTACCTGCCAAACAATCAATACTGTTAACATCGCACCCAAATTTATAATCGATTGTCCGATATTTTCCAGGGAACATCTCTTTGATTATTTTATTTGCTCCCTTAAAATCAACCAAGGAATTATATCCTCTAATCAATTTCATACATGTTTTATCCACATGATAATATTCTTTAATTTGATCTAAGTATGGGCGTGATTCTTTCATTGGTAATGCCACATGCATTGCCCACAATAAAGAACACCATTGTCTTCAATAAGTGTTCCTGTACATTCCGGGCATGTTTTAGGTTCATCCACAGTCACCACCTCTATCTGGTTCTGGATAAACTGTTTGATTCTTTCCTAATTTTAAGCATCTTGGGTTTTGGCAAACATAAATCCAATATCTATGTTCATCCCCAAACATCAATTCATTACAACTTGGACATTTTGTATCTATGTCAATACCCATTTTACAAGCACCCAGGCATAAAATTTCATTAATAGCATTAAAAATATTGCGAATCCCACAAGATACAATGACACTTTTGTCGTTTCTTTCATGATTACCTCTTCACATTAAAGGTCAGCCACACAGTCAGATTTTTGTAATCTTGCTTCATTTCATCAATCTGAGCATGAAGATCTTGTATCTCTATCTCTAATTCAGCTGCATAATTTTCATGTGTATAGAAAAAATTACCATCATTAGCTATGATACTTCCCATACTTTGTTTGCTGCAACTGCTGCCTGTTCCTGTGTTTATTGGTACATAATTAATCAGGTTTACTATTGCATCTTTTGCATCGCCATCCATACAGTTCTCTATGCAATAATTATTGATCTTGCATATTCTGCACGGGTCATGCCTATATGTGGCCATTGCTGTTGGCGCCATTAATATTGTCACCAATATCAATGATATAATTATTTGTGTTTTGTTCATTTTTCTCACCTGTGTATTATAAAATTTTTCTTATATAGTTGATCAATCTCTTTCGATGTTCCGAAAAATTCATAAGCATTATTCATTTTAACAGTGGCAAGCACATCTATATAATTTTCCGTCTTTAAATGTGCATCCTCCACATACAGCACATATTGTTGGTCTTCTCATTTTTTATTCTCCACAAAAGGTTCTAGCTCATTCCTGAGCTTTGTTAAATCTAAATCATCAATAGTGAGTTTATTTTCAACAGCTTCTTCATAAGTACAATATTTCGCTGTTTTCCCAGCCCGGCCACAAACCTTATTCTTAATTAAAAATACTGCCCCGGACTGACCACCAAAATATCCCACACTGATTTGAGCTTGAATCTGACTTTCCAATTTATAAGATGCTGCCGGCTTCACCTTGAACTCCCGGCCCAATAATTTAATCGAATCAGGCTTTTGAAGCTCATTTGATAT
>Ga0307928_10000360_pt1 | contig 34773 bp, 44 predicted proteins | sample AceLakmetagen232_FD_201815 | JGI IMG/M metagenome (GOLD analysis project Ga0307928, IMG submission 201815) | Saline water microbial communities from Ace Lake, Antarctica - #232 | ecosystem: Environmental > Aquatic > Non-marine Saline and Alkaline > Saline | place: Antarctica: Ace Lake... | reverse complement strand
AAACAGCAAGGACAAAAAAAAGAAAACCTATGAAAAACTGGTCTGCTTGAATAGTAACTACTCCTGAAAAAATAGCCATTACTCCAGCTAAAACTAAAGATACCCAACAAATTATTACCCAAAGCCCAATTTCTTTTAGAGATTTTTTACTTTCTTTTTTCATTAATCCTCATCAACTACACCAAGCCCCCAATCTCGCCACCCCAGTAACTACTACCACTAAAATTACTGCTCCAATAACTATTATTTTTTTCATTTTAATTATAAAGCTCAAAGAAAAAATTATTGCTAGTTTGTACTGCAACACCATAATAACAAGTATTTCTTAAAAAATAACTATTTATCTTATCACAAGTTAAAGTATCTTGGCTAATATGTCCAGCATAATCTCCGAAACAATCATCCCTTTCTAGTCCAGTAAGAGTTTCGCATATTGAAATATTTTTACTAGTCATGGCTCTGTTTCTAATACAATATTCATCGGCCTTTCCCTCACCCTCACAAAAAGACATTGGCTGTTCAAATAATGTCAAACAATTAACATCACCCTTACAAAGAGAAACATCTCTATCTTTGAAAGCTAAACATGAATCTTTACCTTGAGAACCTGCAACCAATTTATTACAATACTCTGTTGTTATCTTGTCAGATTTATCTTCCCAATACAAAGCATTTGAAAAAGACCAATAACATTGTTCTTTTTCGTGTTCACTATAATCAATAGCATCACAGACATTAATATCTCCACTAATCAGCGAAAGATAAAAATAACAATGTTTTTTATCTTCATCCCCCCCAATTATATTTTTACAATAAGAAACATCTTTTTTTGAATGAGCCAAACAAACATATTTCTCTTTTTCTTCATCAATTAGTTCGCAGAATTCAGGATTGCTATTTACAGTAGCCAGACAAGTATATCTATTATCTGGATTTATGTTCTGGATTTCCTCTAGACTTAATCCTTCTGTTAAAGGAAGTTTTTTACAGATTTCATTGGAAGGAGTATTTGGTAAATCTTTTTCTAGTATAGATATAAATCCAGCTGTTGTATTATCCCCGCCCATCCCATCATCCACATTACCTTCATCTTCTTCTCTTTCTTCCATGCTTCCAACAGGGTCACAATTATTTTCTCTAGCATCCCATTCACATTCTAAATGAGATAAACATTTTTGTTCATCACTGTCGTAATTTTGGCAAGAAATTTCTCCACTAAAATAAAAATATCCAGCTACAACTAATATTAAAATCCCTACAACTATTCCGATTATTATATTCTTTTTCATTTAATCCTCCTCTACTCTTTCTTATAAATGTTCAATTAGATTTCCCCATACCTTTAAGCACAAAGACTTTCATCCTCCATTCTTTCTCCATAACCGATGACACAACTATCTTTAGGATCCAAGCTATATGTTATCTCCCCATCCGTATTATGCATACAACAAACCGGCAATTTTGCCATAATCGCCTCACAAGATTCATCATCATACGCTTCTTGTTCTACACATTCCTTAGGAACACCCCCCTCAACCGAACCCCAACTCTCAGGATCCTCTTCATCCAATACTTCTTGTCCTAATGCAACACAAACATCAATATCCACAACATCTCCTTTTATATTTTCTGGATTTAGACAATCCTCTTCAGAATCCCAATGATATCTTGTTTCCCCATCCTTTGTTTTTTTGCAACAGATTGACCCGTCTGTAGGTACCGGTGTTTTCGGAGTCGTATCATCTATATCATCGCCCCCATCTACATCCATTCCAGTCTTAACAACATTACCTCCCCCATCATCTGTCACAACACCATCATCATCGCCATCTACAACGACTCCCCCAACTCCACCAGCAGTTGTTCCAGGAGCATAAGTTATATTTACAATTCGATTATTAATCTGATTCATATCCCTTTTTATTTCTCTAGCCCGAGTACTCACAGTCCAATTTCCCCCATCTATCACCCCACCCCCATTAGCAGAAGTCCCAGGAGCATACCAACGTTGCGCAGACTTATTTTCAAAATCATCAATAACACCATCAATTTGTTTATCAACAAGATAATTTACTAAACCATCTTCATTCCAAACAATAGTAATCTTACCACATTTCTCTTCTAAAAACACACCTTCCCCATCAAAACATTCTGGAACTGATTCTTGCATTGTTGGCACAGTTTCCATAGTCCCATTAGTCGCCCTTATCTTCCCTCTTTCCCAACCAATATAATTCCCCTGCTCATCCCAATCCAATCCATCCTCCTTCACAGAATCATATTTGTCACATTCAGGTTTATCATTCTCATTCCAACACTCTTCAGGAACTCCATCCGAATGCTCCAAACCATATTCTATTAAATCTCGTCTTTCCGTAAATGAACCCATTAAATAATCAGGGATAAAACTCCTCGCAAAACCATCTCCCGGAGAAGGCATCATAGATTCTAATTCACCACAAGAGGTTTCATCTTCTTTATATTCACATTTAAGAGCTAAAGCAACCATCTTCTCACATTTCGCTTTCTCGTCATCATCCAAACTAGCCTCACAATTACAAGTCCCGGGGTCATCTATACAACTTCGAATCTCTAACATCAATAGGATAAACGATTCCTCCTGAAGCCCCTTCAACTTTTTCAAATCTTTTTCAAGCCCAGGCATAGCAGTTTCAGGATTACATTCTTCATCCCCCAACATCAAAGCAAAATCTTCTTTTGCAAGTTCCTCACAATACTCAAAAGTTTTCTCAGTAAGCACAGCAGTTAATTGCGTCTTCTCCTCCTCCAAAAGATAATCATCAAACTCTTCCGACAAATTCTCCTCATCATTAATCTTCCCCGTAACATCCTCAACACTTACCTTAATTTCCTCAGAAGTATCTAAAGAAACTTTTTCCTGAACATACCTAAGTCTCTTCGTCGCCCTTTCCAAATTTTTAACAGCCTTACCCTCTTCCTGACTTTGAACATTACTAATCGCAGAGTACACTTCCTTCTCCCGAATCTCTAAAGACAATCTAACCTTCCCATCCCCCGAAGAAAAAAACATCTTGGCATTATCTACAAATCTACCCCACCCAGAATACGTTTGATATTGAACCTGCTCCTCCGACTGAACCTGCTCCTCCGACTGCACCAACGAAACTAACAAAAACCCGACAACCAAAAACAAAAACACCTTCTTCATAAAATACTTAACACTTCAGACTTTATAAAATCTCCGACAATGTAGTCGCGAACGCGACGACCGCCATAAATATGAGAACGCAGTTCTCCAAATGGCCCCTGCTCCCCGACCGTCCGTCCCCCGCTACAATATCTTGTATAACAGAATTACTTCTTCTCAGTAGACCATCCAGAAACAACAATCAACGCCAGAACCGCAATCACCGTAACAATCGTAGCAGATAAAAATTCAAACATAATCCCCTCAGACATCCCCAACCTACTAATAAGTTTCCCAGACAATTCTAAAATCGGATCCTTCCAACTCAACGCAATCAGAAACCCAAACGCCGCAGTAATCGCGATAATCACATGCTTCTTAAATTCTTCCCGAAAATCACTCCCATGCTTCTTCGCCCTCTCATAAAGAATACGCCTCAACTTCCGCTGAACTTCCTTCTCAATCTTCTTATTACTTTTCCCCTTAACCATACAACTAACTAGAAACATTTTATTTAAACCTTCTCCCTTAAATCTCCGCGACGGGGTCGCTCGCAAGCGACGGGGCGACCGCAGTCGCCGTGTATCCGAGAACGCAGTTCTCCAAATTGCCTTCCTCCCCTGCCTTGTCCGTTCGTCGTCCACCCGCTCTACTACCCCCCGCTCTACTACCCCCCGCTCTAGTATCGCTACGCTCGTGTAACATACAATGAACTGTTCTTTCTTAATCCCGAACGATTACAAACAAACAAAGTTCCATTCGGAGCAAGAAGTTTAGACTCCATCTTCCAAACTTCTTCAGCTAACAGGCTCTCTCTAAATCTCATCTTACCATCCCATTCCCCCTCAGGATAGCTCCCAGCCCCAAAATAATCAACAACTACATCTGCGACCCCTTCTAACTCCGAACCATATTTCTTCAACGCTTCCCCCAAAGTACAATTATACAACCTAACCTTAGAAGCATCAGTCAAAAAATTATGCCTATCTATCAACTTATCAATCCTAGCCAAATCCGAAGAGCTCTCCAAAACATTCCTAGAAAAATCTAACAACCCCTTAGTCAAATCAAAATTCAATGGCTCAATTATAATCGGCTTCTTCCTTAAACCACGGGAAACAACTTCCTGAAGAAACCCAGAATAACCTACACCCACTTCCAAATATTGTAAATCAAAATCATCCGCATGTTTCCGCAAAGAGGAAGAATACTCGCTAAAACCCCTGGAAGTCACGGGAATCAGCGAATCAGAATCTACAGCACAAAAATTTGGTATCAAAAAATAAACGCCTCCATAAAAACCAACATTCTTATCAAAAACTTTTAACTCATACCTACTCTCATTATCCACAATAGACATGCCATTCTTTCCCTTCTCAACTTCATACCTTTCCATATTAATATATCAGAACTCTTTCCCGGACTCAACCTAACAAAAATAACAAACTTAAAAAGCTATCCATAGACCGCGACGGCCGCCGTGTATCTGGAATCGAAGATTCCCAAATGCCCCCTGCTCCCTGTCCGTCCGTCATTCGTCCCGCTCTACTATCCCCCGCTCTACTATCCCCCGCTCTACTATCGCTACGCTCGTGTAACTTAGAATTATTCTACATCCTTAGCATTCTGAAGGTCAAGCAACTTAAACCTATGATTCGGAACAGAAAAATCATACTCAGGATTCAATCCTTCAATCTTTGACCCATTAGTCGAATAATCATACTCATTAGCACTTCTCCGATATTTTGACTCTTCAGCCAAGATAGCTATTCCATCTTCACAACTCATTGCAGAAACATTTGAATCTCCCCCAGGAACAATTAGTCCATTCTTTACATTCCAAAAATATATTCCAGAATTTCTATGCCATACTGGAGAATCACTACTAGCATTATAACCAAAAAAATCAATCATCCTATCTCGAGACTGCCCCCAAACAACAGCGATACAACCCCCAAACTTTTTATCACGAACAAGGGGCGAGATCTCCTTGGTAACATCACGAACACAACTAACAGCTTCAAGAAAATCACCCCCGAAAGCTTCATCAAATCCATACTCGTGGACATAAGCTCTACCACTCAAACCAATATTATCAAAATTAAATCAATTAAGAAGTGTAATTGCTCATAGCGGAGAATTATCTGATGATGACATCTTAAGATTAGAATTAGTAATAAGAGATTGGTTTGTAAGAGTTCTTATATAATTATCCTATCAACCTCACCAAACACTTCTTCGCCTTAACAAAATCAGCCCGCCTCTCCGACAACCTCATTACCTGCCCAATTAAATAATTCAAACTAGCCAATTTACCATTTCGAAACTCATCAACCACATGCGCATTCTCATCAATAACCTGCTTACACAAATTCTCAACCGCCGCCTCATCAATACTCCCAATCTCCGCCTTATGCTTACTCAAACTAAAACTCTTAGGAACAAAATCATTCATAATCTGCTTCCCCTTCAACTTCGTAATCTTCCCCGAATCAACCGCCCCAATCAACTCCGCCAAATGCGCAGGCCTAACATCAACATCCCCATCCTCAAGCGTCTTCTTATTATAATTCAAAACCCTCAACAACTCAACAGTAATCCAAGGCATCATCTTCTTAACATCCATACCCTTATTAGAAGATCCGTGTTCATCCGTGTTCATCCGTGTGCTAATTTTCCCCTCCCCCATCTCAACAAGTTCTTCAAAGAACTCAACCAACTCCAAATTCCGAGTCAATATCCTAGCATCCTCAGGAGAAACCTTATACTTCTTCAAAAGTCTATCAAGTTTCACAGAAGGCATCTCAGGCATCTCCGCCTTAACCTCACTAATCATAGCCTTCGAAATAACAATCTCCGGCAAATCCGGGTCAGGAATAAACCGATAATCCGCAGCGTCCTCCTTCGACCTCATCTTAATCGTCTTCCCCGTCTTCTCATCAAACGCCAAAGTCTCCCGCTTCTGAACCTCCCCCGCATCATGCGCCTCAATCTGCCGAGCAATCTCATAATCAATCGCCTTCCGAATCTTCTCCAACGAATTCAAATTCTTCATCTCAACCCGCTCCCCATAAGTCGAAACATTAACATCAACCTTAATCCCCGCATTCTTCCGCACCGCCTGCACATAACTCAAACTAAGAACCAAAGACTTCAACCACTCAACAACCTGCTCACTATCACTAAACTCAGGCTCAGTCACAATCTCAACCAAAGGAAGTCCAGACCGGTTATAATCAATCCTCCCCGTATCAGGATTCCACTGCGCCGGGTCCTCCTCCAAATGCAACTCAGTAATATTAATCCCTCTAAACTTACCACCCGTAGCATTCGTCGTCGCGTGCGCCCCCGACAAAGTCGTCTGATACCCCTTCGGCAAATCCGCCCACGAATAATGCTTCCTCTGCCAAACAAGTTTATCCATATTAATCTTAGAACCAAATATACTAGCAATCTGCACAACCTTCCGCACCGCCTCCCCATTCACCGCCATCGGCTTCGACCCCGGCTGCCCCGTACAAATCGGACAAACCCTAGAATTGACATCTGACATCTGACCCCTGACATCTGACCCCTCCACGCTCCGCGCGGCACACATACAAAAAAGCTTCTCACTAGTATCAAGATAACCATGAACCTCCAACCCGATCTTAATCGGGAAAGCCTTCTCTTTAGTCATAACAACACAAACCTCCAAAGCTTTTTATATCTTGTCAAATTAACTATTATATGAAAACAAAAACTTTCACACCCGGAGACAAAGTAAAAATACAAACAAAAAGCCGAACATGGGAAGGCCACGCACTCCAGTCACACGACCCAGAAATAATCCTATTAAAACTAAAATCAGGATACAACATAGGAATCAGAGAAAACGAAATCCTAGACGCATCAATCTTAGAAAAAGTAAACCCGGCAGAGAAGAAAGAATTAGAACAAGAACAAAACAAAAAACTCCCAAACATAGCAATGATAATACTGGGCGGAACAATCTCATCAAGACTCGACCCAAAATCCGGAGCAGTAATCTCAACAGACTCCGAAGAAATCCTAAACATCGCCCCAGAAATAAAAACCATCGCTAACATAAAAATAGAATCTCCATTCATGAAATTCTCTGAAGACATGGGACCCGAAGATTGGAAAAAAATAGCAGAAGTCTGCGAAAAAAACCTAAACGACGAATCAATCGACGGTATAATCATAACACACGGAACAGACTTCCTCCACTACACATCAGCCGCACTATCATTCTTCCTACAAGACCTAAACAAACCAGTCGCCCTAACATACTCACAACGAAGCACAGACCGAGCCTCAACCGACGCCGCACTAAACCTAATCTGCGCAGCAAGATACGCAACATCAGACATAGCCGAAGTCGCACTAATCGGCCACGAAAACACAAACGACAAAACATGCCTAGCAATGCCCGGCACAAACGTTCGAAAAATGCACACCTCAAAAAGAGACGCATTCAAAATAATCAACACCGAACCCCTAGCAAGAATCTCAGAAGACAAAATCAAAATCCTAAAAACATTCAACGCAAAAAACAACAATAAGATAAAACTAGATACAAAATTCTCAGATAAAGTAGCATCAATAAAAATCACACCCGGTCAAGACCCAGCAATCCTAGAATACTACGAACAACAAGGCTACAAGGGAATCATCCTAGAAATCACAGGAATCGGACAAGTCCCGGCACAAGAAGCAAAATTCAACTGGCTCCCCAAAATAAAAAAAGCTATCCAAAATGGAATAACAATCTGCGCAACAGCCCAAACAATTTTCGGAACACTAAACCCAAACGTATACACCGCCGGACGAGACCTACAAAAAACCGGAATCATATTCTTAAACAACATGACATCAGAAACAGCATTGGTAAAACTCGGATGGGTACTAGGACATAAATCCTGGAACCCAAAAGAAAAAATGCTAGAATAAATAAAAAATAAAAAGAATTCTTAGCAGATTAAGACTAGGCGGAAGATTGCGAAGTGTACGGATGTACATGAGCATTCTTCCAACGACGTATTAATCGTTAAGAATTATTTTTTAACTGTCCAACCAATTGGATACTTCATAGCCACTAAATTATAAATCGCAATAATCACGACCATAATAACATACCCAACAATAGCACCAACAATAGGAGCGGTAACAAAAGTCTGAACCCCTGTTATCACAATTCCTTGAGCAGCCAGAACGTCCCGCAAACTCCATTGCAAAAGACCCAAAAGCAAATACATCACCAAAGCAAGCGCACCGAAAAACACAGCCGACCCATAGTTAATCTTTGTTAATTTCATTTCAACCTCCTAATAAAACAAATAAACTAACTTATTTAAACCTTCTCCAATTATATCAACCATGAAAGACTACAAAAAAATCGGATTAAAATCAGGACTAGAAATCCACCAACAACTAGACACCCACAAACTATTCTGCGAATGCCCAAGCCTCCTAAGAACCGACGAACCAAGTTACGAAATCCAAAGAACACTAAACCCCGTCGTCGGTGAAACAGGAATCGTAGACATCGCAGCAAAACACGAGGCCGAACAAAACAAAAATTTCACATACCAAGTCTACGACACAAACTGCCTAGTCGAACTCGACGAAGAACCCCCACACGAAATCAACCAAGAAGCCCTAAAAATAGCCTTACAAATATGTCATCTACTAAACTGCAAAATTTTCCCAGTAGCACAAATAATGCGAAAGACCGTAATCGACGGATCAAACACAACAGGCTTCCAACGAACAGCACTAATCGCCCACGACGGATACATCGAAATCTCATCAGGCAAAATCGCAATCGACGCAATCATGTTAGAAGAAGACTCAGCCCGTAAAGTATCCGAAGATGAAAATTCTAAAACTTACAAACTAGACAGACTAGGAATCCCACTAGTCGAAATAGCAACCGGTCCGCATATGCACACCCCAGAAGAAATCAAAGAAGCCGCATTAAAAATCGGAGAAATCCTACGAGCCTGCAAAGTAAAACGAGGAATCGGAACAATCCGTCAAGACGTCAACATCTCAATCAAAGGAAGCAAGCGAGTAGAAATCAAAGGTTTCCAAGACACAAAGATGATGCACAAAACGATAGACTTGGAAATTGAGAGACAACAAAAATGCGTCAAAGAAAAATCTTGCCTACAAGAAGTTAGAAACGCTTTACCTGACGGAACAACAGAATTTCTAAGACCAATGCCCGGAGCAGCACGAATGTATCCAGAGACAGACGTCCCATTATTGAAAATCTCTAAACAACTTATGGACGAAACTAAAAAGAACTTACCAAAACTTTCATCCGAACATAAATCATACTTAGACGAATTCGGACTAAACCCCGAACTAGTAAAACTAATCTTAAAGAAAAACAAAGTCGAAGATTTCAAAGTCCTAATCCAAGAACACGACAACCCAAACCTCGTAGCCAAGATGCTAACACTATTCCAGCCAAGCAAACAAATAGAAGTAGACAAACTAGAAGAAATCTTAGAAGGAATAGCAAGCAAAACAATCTCAGAAAATGATGTAAAAACAATAATGCAAAAACTCTCAGAAGGAAAATCCCTAAAAGAAGCATCAGCAAAATCAGACGTAAACCTAAAAGAAGAAGCTGAAAAATTAATCAAAGAAAAACCAAATCTATCTCAAGGAGCATACATGGGACTCATCATGAGTAAATTCAAAGGTCAAGTCTCAGGAAAAGATGTCGCCGACGTTCTAAAAAAATTATTATAAAAAATAAGGAATCCCCCAAATGGGAGATTAAAAAATAAATTGAAGAATTACTCTTCAGGTTCTGATGCTAAAAAAGCCCACCAAGGTTTATTCGTTCGTATCACTTCCCCAGTCTCTGCATCAACTTGCGCCTGAACATTCATTCTTACTCTAAAGATTCCAAAGACTCTTGAAGATCTCTGAGTCTTCACCTCGTAAGCAGCTCTAGCATTTTCTCCAGCACCAACCTCCTTAAGCTCGATACTACAATTTCCAGAACAGTCCTTCAACCGCAATCTTTGCAAAGCAGTCTCAGAAGCAACATTTGGCATGACCTTCACTTCAGCATTTCTCCCATTGCTCAAAGCCATATTCAACCTAGTCCTATTCTCGAACTGTTCCTGCGTCAAATTAAATGGACAATCCGCGCCAACTCCTCCAACCTCTAGTCTGCACTGATTATTCTCCATCATATTAACTCTAATCTGTTGTCCACCTTCTCCAACATAGTTTCCAGCAACAACCCTTACTCTAGAACCAGCGATTTCACCATCTTCCAAACCTTGTCCAGATTCATGAATTCCTTGCTGTGCAACTACAAAACCAGTCAAAACAATAAGCAAAACACCCGCCATCATTAACATTAAATTTCTTTTCATTTATACCTCCTTTCATACGTAGCATAACTACATATATCAACAATTATCGACGTTTAAATAACTGATGTATATTCAATTACCTAACCCATAGACCTATATACCCAAATTTCATCATAAAATAAAGGCATAAGTTCGCTTATGTCAAGTACACGGAGGAAAAATATATAATGGAAGATCGAGAAATGTTTAAAGCGACTTGCTCTGATTGTGGAAAGGCATGTGAAGTGCCGTTCAAACCTACAGAAGGTAAACCAGTTAGATGCCAAGATTGCTTCAGAAAGAACAAACCCCAAAGAAGTTTTGGCGGTAGAGACGGCGGCAATAATCGAAGATTTGGCGGTAACAACAACCGATTCGGCAATGACAGACCAAGAGAAATGCATAAAGCAACTTGCTCTGATTGTGGAAAAGAATGTGAAGTACCATTCAAGCCAAGTGGAGATAAGCCAGTAAGATGCCGAGAATGTTTTCAGAAATCTAGAAACTAGATTTTTAGTTCACTAGAACTACCTACTGGGTAGTTTCAAACAATTTTTATTTTTTAACTTATTGTTCTATTGAAAGAGAAAGTATCACAGAATTCTACTTCAACATACCAGAAATTCCCCAAGTCACCAACAAAGAAATCACAACACCAACAGAAATAATCACAACAATACTATTCGAACCCGACGCCGAACCAAAGCCCGCACCAATACCACCAGCCAAAGCCGCAGTCCAAAACATCCCCTTCTTGCTACTTACCATTAATATCAACGCCCAACTCTTTTAATCTAGAAATATGTGCCTGCATTATCGCCTCAACATTCCCAATCATTTTAACCAACTCGCCCCGCTCAGCAACCAAAGTATTCAAAGCCCCCTTATGAAAACCTCGCTCTTCTTCCTCCGATATCTTAACCGGCTCACTCTTAACATCAGCCTCAGCCGCAGGTGCCGCATCAGCCTTCGCCGAATTAATCGCAGATTCCAAATCATCAACATCCATAAAAGGTCTTAGAAAATTTAACTTATAAAACTATCCATGCTCAAATCGCGACGACGGGCCGCCAGCGGGCGGCGGAGGGGTTCCGCAGAACCCCGAATAAATATGAGAACGTAGTTCTCCAAATAGCTCCCTGCCCCGACTCCCAAAAATATGAGAACATAGTTCTCCAAATGACTCCCTGTTCCCCGACTCCCAAAATATGATAACGTAGTCAGCGTGCCCCAACCTATTCTATAATTAGTGAGGGTATCTTCAAATGGCTCCCCCACAATTCTTATAAACCAACAAATTCTATTCTCAATATGGAAAGAACAATGATCAAAGACCTACCATCCCAAGAAGGCAAAGAAGTCGAAATCAAAGGCTGGGTAGACACAATTAGAGAACACGGGAAACTAATCTTCTTAGAAATCAGAGACATCACCGGAACAGTCCAAACACTAACAACAGCAAAAGACGAAACAAACTTCGCAACAACAAAATCACTTTCTAAAGAATCTTCAATAAGATTAACAGGCGAAGTAAAACCGCGACCAGAAGGAACTCAGAACAAAAACTCTCCGGCCGGAACAGTTGAAATCAAAATCTCAGAACTAGAAATCTACACAAAATGCCCACCATTACCTTTCGACATAGACAACGAAGAATTGAATGAAGACACTCGACTAAAATACCGATACCTAGACCTCCGAAGACCAGAAATGCAAAAGAACCTAGTCCTAAGAAGTCAAATCATCAGAATAATCCGAGACACATTATACAAAGAAGGATTCAACGAATTCGAAACACCAATACTAGGAAAATCAACTCCGGAAGGCGCACGAGATTATGTCGTACCCTCAAGAACACAACCAGGAAAATTCTTCGCACTTCCACAATCCCCGCAACTATTCAAACAACTTCTAATGGTTGCAGGTTTCGAAAAATATTTCCAAATCGCAAGATGCTTCAGAGACGAAGACCTTCGTTCAGACCGACAACCAGAATTCACACAACTAGATATCGAAATGTCATTCGTATCACAAGCTGACATCATGGCACTAACAGAAAAATTGCTAAAGAAAATCTGGAAAGAAATCCTAAACGTAGATATTAAAACCCCATTCCAAAGAATCACCTACGACGAATCAATAAAAAAATATAAAACAGACCGACCAGACTTAAGAAAAGACAAAAATAATCTAAATGAATATGCATTCTGCTGGGTAACTGACTTTCCAGCATTCGACAAATCAGAAGGTAAAGAAAAAACGATAGCAACACACCACCCATTCACACACCCAGAAATGGAATCATTCAACAAAGACCCAATAACTGCAAAATCAATCGCATACGACATCGTCCTTAACGGAACAGAAATCGGCGGAGGATCAATCAGAATCCACGAAGCCAACGTCCAGGCAAAAGTCTTCGAAGTCTTAGGAATAGGAAAAAAAGAACAAAAAGAAAAATTTGGATTCTTACTTGATGCACTCAAATTTGGAGCACCACCCCACGGCGGAATCGCATGGGGGTTAGACAGACTTGTCCAAATCATCCTCGGTGCAGAATCAATCCGAGAAACAATCGCATTCCCAAAAAACAAAGAAGCAAAAGACTTAATGACTAACGCACCAAGCCCCTTATCAACACAACAGTTGAAAGACGTTCATATCAAAACAGATATTCCTAAAAAAAGTAAGAAGTGACTCTTAAAAAAATGACAAAAAGAGAAGCTGCAGAAGAAATTGAGAATGGATTAAAAAATCTTATTAAAGGTAAGTTCTCTGATGTAGCTATAAAATTAGCCAAAAAGGAAAGAATATCAGTAGCTACGCATCAACATACATTATAGACATTGGAGATATCCATAGAAGACTCGACCCATCATCAAAATCAAATAAAGATATCCATCTGAAAAGACTAAATACCCTCTACAATATTCTAGACATACCAGAAAACGACCCAATAGTTATGAACACCCAAACCATAAACCCAAATTTTAAATATACACCAAGAAATAATTAAACAACAGCCCTAATCTTATCTAAAATCTCTTTCATCTCCTCATCAGTTGGCTTAGGTTCCAGAGGAACAATCGGAATCCCCTCAAAGCCATCGCCATCAACTCGCGGCAACAAATGAACATGCGAATGCAGCACATCCCTCCCAACAATCGCCGACTGAACACAATCCGTCCCAAAAGCATTCCTCAAAATCCCCGCAACCTTTTTCACAGCCAACATATAATCAGAATACTTATCATCCTCAATATCCCAAACCCAACGCGAATGCTCCTTCGGAATAACCATAACATGCCCCCTCGCACACGGATTAATATCCAAAAGCGCAACATGATTCTCATCTTCCCAAATCACATCTTCTTCTTTAATCTCCGCAACTATCTTACAAAAAACACAATCATCCATAATAAAAAACAACAACCCCAAATTTATAAACCTCTCCATCTAATCATATTTATGACAAAAGATTTCACATGGCACAAAGTCACCGAGAAAGAAAAAGAACAAATCCGAAAAGATTCCAAAAAACTCCTAAATGAATTTGCATCAAAACTATCTAAAATCAAAGCCCCAGAAGGACACTTCCAAAACAATACAGGGACCAGAGAAGAAGGTGATGGATGGACAACAGATGAGGAATTCAAAAGCACAATGTTAGCAAACGCGCCACTCGTCGAAGACGATGCGATTGTAGCAGAGAAGGGAGCCTGGAAGTAATGGCAGTTCTCGAAGGAAAATACATGGTAGCATCCGGACCAGTAATAATCGAAAATGGAAAACTACTAGTCGACAAAGATGACAAAGACGATTTCTATAAACTTCCAGGAGGATCAGTAAAAGAAAACACTGAAGACCTAGAAGAAGGATGCAAGAGAAGGGTAAGAGAAGAAATAAACGGCGAAATAGAAATTATCAAGCCGCTTCATCCAAAAATCCTATGGGAAAATCCCCAGACAAAAGAGAAAATGTCTATCCTCCTAGTCAGCTATCAAGCAAAACTTCTAAACAAAAATGAAATCAAACCCATCGCCCCAACACAAGAAATCAAATGGCTCGACCTAAAAGACATTGACAAATGGAAAGACCAAGTTTCACCATATACACAATTCCTAATCGAAAAAGGAGACATCAAATGAACCTAAAAACAAAACTCAAAGAAATTAAATCAGGAAAGCTAACCGCCGTGAAAAATGTTATGGCATTCTCTGAAAAGATTGCAACTAAAAAAACTAAAGACCTAAATATTTTCTTACACCTAAACGAAGACGCAATTGATCAAGCAAAAGCTATCGACAAAAGAATCAAAGAAAACAAAGCAGGAAAATTAGCAGGACTTTGCTTCGCCGTCAAATCAAACATCTCAGTAAAACATCTAAGGACAACATGCGCATCAAAAGTCCTAGAAGATTACGAATCAGGATACAATGCAACAGTCATCAACAAGCTTTTAGCCGAAGACGCGATCATCTTAGGGATGGTAAACATGGATGAATTCGCTTGCGGCGCTTCCGGAGAAACATCTGCTTTCGGACCAACAAAGAACCCAAGAAACCCTGATTTAATCCCTGGTGGCTCATCCTCAGGTTCAGCAGCTTCGGTGACAGCAGAATTATGTGACTTTGCATTAGGTTCAGACACCGGAGGTTCAATAAGAAATCCTGCATCACACTGCGGCGTCGTTGGACTAAAACCAACCTATGGCGCAGTCTCACGATACGGATTAATTGATATGACAATGTCATTCGACTGCATCGGCCCACTAACACACTCACCCGAAGACGCAAAGCTAATCTTCAACATAATCAAAGGCCAAGACAATTTCGATCAAACTACGACAAATCCCAAATCCCAAATCCCAAATCCCAAGAAGGTTATAGGATTAGTAAACGTAAAAGACTTCTGCTCAAAAGAGATAGCAGAACTGATAGAAACAAAAACAAAAGAGATAGCAAAGAAAAATAATTGGAAAATAAAAAAAATAAATCTTCCATTAGATATCGCAATCCAAACATATTACATAATAGTTTACACAGAATTCTTTTCAGCAACAAGAAAATTCGATGGACGAAGATTCGGAAAAAAGATTGAAGAATATGCAGGCCCAGAAGTCATCAGAAGAATAATCGGAGGATCAGAAATAACAAAAGCCGAACACGAAGGAAAATATTATCGAGAAGCATTGAAAGCAAGAAACTTCATTAAACAGCAATTCGAAAAATTGTTCCAAGAAGTTGATGCAATCATTCTACCAACAGTCCCACGAACCCCACACAAAATTAGAGAAGAAGTATCTATAAAAGAAATGTATAATTACGACATCCTGACTTGTCCCGCAAGCATAGCAGGCCTTCCAGCAATCTCAATTCCAGCAGGAAAAATAGACAACAAAGATATTGGACTCCAAATTCTAGCACCTCACTTCCAAGAAGAACTAATTTTCAAACTAGCAAAGGACTTTGAATGAAAACCCAAAAAATCGGAGAACTAATTCTCGGAAAATTCAAAACCGAAATCCACGCAACAGAAGAAGTCAAGAAAAGATTCAAATCAGAAAAAATTTCCCCAGCAACACTAATCCCTCCAGCATGGCTCTGGTATGACAACGAACTCCTAGAAGTAATCGACGAAAACGGCGACGGCAAACCCGACGAAAAATTCGGAACCAATTTCAAAATTATATATCTCCTTCAAGACGAAAATGAAAAATCCCTAGAACAAGAAGCTTTATTACTCTCTAAAACGACAATAAAAAATATTAAATTAAAATATGCTGCACTAAAAAATGCCTGAAATAACATTCGACCAAGCAAAAGAATTCCTAAACAACATATCTAGCAAAGACAAAATCGCAATAATCCATCATGATGACGGAGACGGTTTCTGCTCAGGAATCCTATACTATGACTGGTGCAAAAACAAGAACGCAACAGTTAAGCAATTCACATACAACATAAGAAAATCCGCACTAAAAGATTTCGACCTAGAAGATTATAATAAAATAATCGTCTGCGACCTAGCACCAGACTTCATGGCAGAAGAACTAGAACTAATAAAAGAGAAGCAAGTCTTATATACCGACCACCATCCAAGAAACACACCAATCCCAAAAGAAATATTAGAATTGTCCACAGAAGATCAAGGATACATCCCATCAAGTAGAACAGCAGAAGAACTAACTGGACTAAAACCATGGCTCTCTTTAATCGGGACAGTAACCGACGCAGGAGACCTATACCCAGAAAATCAAGACTTCATCAATGAACGCTTAAAACAGATGGACATAACCTTAGAAGAATTCAAACAAAACATAACAAGCGTAGTCACAAACTTCCTAATCTTCTTCGACAAAAACCCAGACAAAGCATTCGACATCCTACAAAAAATAAACTCCGTAGAAAAAATAAAAAACCTAAAACAATATTCCGAACCAGTTGAAGAAGAGGTCCAAAAGTTCGTAGAAGAATATGAAACAAAAAAAGAAAAATTGGGAAACGTTAACTATTATTATTTCAACCCACACTTCTCAGTCAAAGCCCCAGTGGCAGGAATAATCAGCCAAAGAAACAAAGACGCATACATATTCGCTTCCCAAAAAAATAACGGAAAAAATATTTCGTTCTCAGCAAGAAACACCGACCAAAAAATAAACATGGCAGACATGTTAAGGGCAGGAGTTGAGGGACTCGAAAACGGAAAAGCCGGAGGACACGCACCAGCCGCAGGCGGAATGATACTCGCAAAAGACATCGACAAATTCAAAGACAACATCCGAAAATTTCTAGCACAATAATTCTTATAAACCAAACAAACGCTTTATAGAAATAACATCAATGGAAAAATACGAAACAACATCAATGGAAATAACCCAAATAATAGGCCTAGGAGAAGCTCAAAGGAAAATCTACGAAGAACTAATAAGAAAAGGAAAGTTACCCGACGAACTAGAAGAAGCATATAGACATCATGAACAAGGACTCGATACCATAATAAAATACCAAAAAAAAGTTGTCGCACCCGAAAGAGATTTACGACTAGAACAATGAACATAATTCCCCAATTACATACTTCAAACCTCATATATCTTTAAAAACAAAAACGCCCCTCTATTATTATCAAATTTCAATACTTGAAAGGAGGTTTAATAAAAAGAGAATATGCCATTAGATTTTGCAAAAGAAGCGATCGACAGTGCAGAAGCAAACTCAATTAATTTTGATGATCTTAGGGCCGGAAAGGCAAACATTAAGGTTTTCGGATGCGGAGGTTGCGGATGTAACATGGCTACCTGGCTTTTCAACAAAGGTATCAATGGAGCTACCATTTATGGTGTCAATACTGATGCCCTTCACTTATCCATTACAAAATGCGACGAAAAAATCCTTATCGGTAAGGAACTAACACGAGGTCTTGGTTGTGGAGGCTACCCCAAACGGGGACGAGAGGCTGCTAAAGAATCTCTTACTGACCTGAAGAAATCCGTTTCGAATTCGGATATGGTTTTCGTTCTGGCTGGTATGGGAGGCGGATCCGGAACAGGGTCCATTCCAGTAGTTGCTCAATTAGCTAAAGAGGCAGGAGCGGTAGTTATTGCAGTAGTCACAATGCCTTTCGAGGCAGAAAAAGCAAGAATCGATAAGGCAGAGTTCGGTCTTCAAGAACTAAGAGAGACTGTCGATACGGTAATCGTATTAGACAACAATCGATTAGTAGATATAGCTGGCCAGCTACCAATGGAGCAAGCCTTCGCAGTCGCGAATGAACTTGTTTCTACAATGATTAAGGGTATCGTCGAGACAATCACATTACCCTCATTAATCAACCTAGACTATGCGGACGTTTCTTCTATCATGAAGAACGGCGACGTAGCAGTTATTGGTATCGGTGAGGACAATTCTAACGCTAGAGTAGACGCAGCGGTGCAACAAGCACTAACACATCCGTTACTAGACGTAGATTACAGAGGTGCAACAGGTGCACTAGTTCACATCACATGCGGTCCAGATTTAAAGCTTGAAGAATTCGATTCCATTGGACGACTCGTAACTGAGAACCTAAGCCCAGAAGCTCAGGTAATTATCGGTGCACGAGTTAACAAGGAATTCCAAGGACGTGTTAGGGTTATTACAATCATGACAGGTGTTAAATCGCCATACATCCTAGGAAAAAACAGCGGTACAAACTTCGACGACGAAGACACAATCAGCGTTAACGAACTCGGTCTAGATGATTTAAGTTAAACCAACCATTTTTTTTTATTTTTTTTATCCCCTTGAAAAAGGGGATTAAACTTTATTCAGAATTCAATCCTACAGTAATACAAACATCCGGACAAACATCATAGCATCTCCCACACCCTGTGCAATAATCTATATTCTCCGCAACAACATAAGAATATCCCTTATCATTAGTCTTCCCAGAAGTCATCACCAAAACATCTCTAGGACAAGCATCAACACAAAGCCCACAACCCTTACATCCCTCGACATCAATCTCAAGACTACTCATCAACAAACAAACAAAACCCCACTTAAAAAAATTTATATACTAAGTCGCATCCCTACTAAACTTCATCTTAGGAATCATCTCTTTCTTTTTCCACTGATTATAATAAAGAACCTGGTCCAACTCCAATTTTCGCTTCGTCCTACTCCCAATCTTCGTATCCAGTCCAATCGGGAACATAGCATCAACCTTCAGATCCTCAGGAATAGTCAAAGTCCTCCTAACCTGCTCTCTAAAAAAATGCCCAACCCATGTAGTCACCAGCTTTTGCTCAGTCAAAGCCAACAAAAAATTCTGAATAGCCGCCCCAGTCTGCTGCGCAGCATAACGCTCACCTATCTCACCATAATCCTGAATCAACCTGGAATCATTCGTCACAGCAACGACAATATATTGTGCCTTCTCAACAAACGGCTGCTGAGACGCCGCAGCCAATTCCGCAATCTTCTTCGAATCATCAACCAAAATAAACTTCGTCGAAAAAATATTCCCTGCACTCGGAGCAAATCTCACAGCATCAAGCGCCCGAATAATCTTCTTCCAGTCCGGCTTCTTATGATGAAAACGCTTCACGCTCTTCCGCCCTTCAATCGCATCTTTTAATTGCATAATATAAACAAATAAAACAACTTTATAAATTATTGGAATTCAATAAAACACAAACTCATAAAAAATATTCTTCCGGAAAATACACTTATTTATAAATCCTACAACTCCAACAAACAATCCTACTTAGGCATATATCTTCTAACCGTATCTGCTAATTTTTTCCCAGAATCTTCAGAAGTACAATTAGCCAAACGACAAAGCCCATGATAAATCGCATCACTCCCCGAAGCCCCATGCCCCTTAACAACTACCCCCTCATAACCAAGAACTATCGCCCCACTATATCTATCCGGATTAGCCTTATCAAGAAGATTTTGCTTAACCCGCTTAAGCGTAGCACTCCCAAAAGCCAAACGCATTTTATCACTCCAATTAAACTTATCAGTCTCCCCCTTAGCCCAATCTTTCAATATCCCAAAAGAAGCTTCCATCCACTTCAAAGACAAATTCCCTTTATATCCATCCGTCAAAACAACATCAGCTTTTCCATTAAAACAATTTCTCGGCTCAACTTTACCAACATATTCCATAAATTCCCCCAGTCCTCTTTCAGAAATACCCTGATTAACTAATTCCTCAAGACGCTTATCAACATCACTCCCTTTATGACTTTCAGTCCCAATAGAAAGAATACCCCACCTCGGCTTTTCAACCCCCATACCATTAACATAAACCGAAGACATAATCCCCTGCCCATAAATCCCCTTCGCCCATTCGTCAATCACATCAAAATATTTTTTCTTTTTCGGAGTCTGACTAGTAAAACCTATATCAGAAAAAACAAAATCTCCTTTCTTGCTTGGGAAAACTGCAACAAGCGCTTGCTTTCCCACTTCTCTTATTCTCATCTTACTAGCCTCAAAAGCCAATTTCGAAGTATCCCCAATCGTATACATTCCCTCAATATTACCATCCCGAATCGACCCAACAAGATTATTCAAAACAGATCCTTTCAATCTCCTAGTCAGCGCTTGCCCTTGTGTATAAAATTCCGATGCAGGAACAACCACCGCCCGAGCAGGAATATCTCCATCAAAAGCACCCTGAATCCTATCCCTATGCCCATGAAGAAAAAGCTCAACCCTCTGATTCTCTTTAACAAATCGCCTAATCGCGGGGACCATCCTTTCTGTAACAGACTCCCCGTCAACCTCATCCCCATTCTCCACATCAATTCCTATCTTTCCTAATGCCATCTTAATTTATCAGAACTCTTTTTCCCGAAACTAGGAGGAATCATTGCCGAGTGCAACGAAGGTAGCCCTTGCGGGAACCTCAGGTTCGGTCCTTCCCTACGGAAGCAACGCTTCGGGGAGGACTCGAACCTCCGACATCACGGTTAACAGCCGTGCGCTCTACCTGCTGAGCTACCAAAGCATAATCATCTATCAAAAAAAGCATATATAAAACTAACTATCCCTTAACACTATCCTTCAATCCCAAATCATCTTCATCAAACTTCCTTCGAGAAACATTCTGCTTCTCCAAATAAGCAAACACATTCCCATGTTTCGCACCCTGAATCAATGACTCAATTCCCTGAACAACAGCATCCAAATGATTACTATCTACTATAACACCAACTGTATTATCATGAATCACAATCTCAGACCCCGTCAAATTCTCAATCGTCTTCCGAGCCTTCCCTCCAGTTCCAATCATCCGCGCCCGAACTTCCTTCAAATTCTTCCGACGAGTATGCTCCTTCACCTCAATAAACTCCAAAACAAAATCATCATTCATCAACAAAAGCGCATCATCAGCCATAAATCCAAAATCAATAGCCTGCACAACCTTCTCAACCAAATACTCATTCAACTCAGAACCCTTAATACTAACCTGCCCTCTTCCAAAGCCAATCTTAACCTTGACCTTATTCTCAATCGTAGGCACAGCCTTCTTAATCTTATTCATATTCTGAACCAATACATTTCTCATCAGAATTCTCCTTCGTCAGTCGTCAACTTCCCCATCTCCTTCAACTTCCGAACCTGATTATCAGTATACTTGAACAAAACATCACCCTTATCATCATCAAATTCCCAAGGCTCAATAATTATAGCATCTCCTTCCCTTAACCAAAGTCCTCGTCTCTTCCTCCCAGGAACCCGACAATTCCGAGTCTTACCATCCATACAAGAAACCTGCATCCTAGAACCACCACATCTCTGAGTTATAATCCCGATTACTTCCTTAGCATTAGGCAACTTAACCCTCACAGGCCCTTCCTGACCCGGAACGAAAACCTTCGCCTTATTCTTCTTAGTCTTATCCTTAAATTTACTAAATGCCATAATAGAAACAACAAAAATCTGTATATAAATCTAACCTAAAACAAAACTAAAGCAAACGGCACACCATCAATCTCAGCAACACCCTCATCTTTAACCAACCCCAACTCCTTTGCAATCCCAACACTTTTCTCCCCAACAAAATTAAAAGAGGCATCCTCACGACTACACCGCACAATCTCAGACCGAACTTTATCCTCATCCATCTCTTCTCCATTAAAAAATTCCCCAGAAACATCAAGCGCCTTCTTCCCCTCCGCTAACTTCCGCCCAAAAATATCCTTATCACAAACCGCCACAACCCAACGATAAGACTCATGAACCTTCAATAATATCTCACCCATGCATAAAAAAAACCTAAAGAGTTTATAAAATTATACCCACTCGAACATTGTTAAGTTAACGGGAGCTTTATTGGATATGAATTTTTAACAGGAATGTTATTCCTATGTAATTAAAACAAAGGTTTAAGAACGCCCGTCCCATATACTTAATATATGGTTAATGAAGCAAAAACAGAAATTATAGTAAGAAAATTTTTAGATAAATATAAAGAAGACTTCGAGGACGATGAGAATAATTTTGTTATAATTGAAGAAAAGAAATCAGATAATCCTATAATAGATAAGCTTCTAAAAACTGCCTCAAAAAGAGGGGACGGCTCTGGTTATCCTGAATTTATAATTAGTTTTCCAAATAATGATACATTAATTGTTATTGAGTGTAAAGCAGATTTGAGAAAACATAAAAGTAAAACTATGAAAAATTATAAAGATTATGCTGTTGATGGTGCTTTATTATATTCCTCTTATTTATCAAAAGAATTTAATGTTATCTCAATAGGGGCTTCTGGAGAAACGCAAGGAGAACTTTTAATTGATAATTTTTTACAAGTTAAAGGAGAGAAGAAAGCAAGAGATTTGAATATAAAAGAAATTTATGATTTTGAAAGCTATTTTGATTTATTAAAAAAAGATAATATAAAAGAAAAATTTGATTTTCAAAGATTAATGGAATACTCAAGAGTCCTCAATCAAAATTTAAGAGATAATTTTGAGTTTGAAGATAAGTTAAAACCCTTAGTCGTTAGTGGAATTTTATTGGCTCTTGAAGATAAAGGATTTTGTCTGTCTTATCCCACAAAGAAAAAACCTCTCGAAATTGCAGAGTTGATAATAGGCACGATTAAAGAGAGATTAGACAGAGATAATATTAAGGGAATAAAACAAAATACAATAGTTAGCACTTATGGTTTTTTGAAAAATAATACACAGATAATAAATGATTTTGACGAAAAAGGAAATCCGAACACAAGATTAAAAGATTTGATAAAAGAAATTGAAAAAAATGTCAAACCATTCCTGCAAGATTATAAACAATATGATATTATAGGAATTTTCTATAATGAATTTTTAAGATATGCAAATGGTGATGGTGGTTTGGGAATTGTTTTAACTCCAAAACATATAACTGAATTATTCGTTGAGTTGGGAGAAGTGGGTAAAGATAGTGTTGTTGTTGATAATTGTTGTGGGACAGCAGGATTTTTAATTAGCTCTATGAAAAGGATGGAAGATTTGGCTAAAGGAGATAAGAAGAAAATAAAAGAAATACATACAAATCAATTAATAGGGATTGAAAATAACTCTGCTATGTTTTGCCTTGCTTGTTCAAATATGATGTTAAGGGGAGATGGTAAATCAAATATAACTCAACAAAGCTGTTTTCAAATGCATACAGAAACAATAAAGAAATTAAAACCTACAGTAGCTTTTCTAAATCCCCCTTATTCAAAAGATAATGGACATAAAGAATTAGAATTTGTTTGGAATGCTTTAAGTTTTTTAGAACCTCACGGAACTTGTATCGCTATTGTTCCACAATCTTGTGCAATGAATACGAAAAAAGGAAATGAAAATGTTAAAGATAGAATACTAAAACATCATACATTAAAAGCGGTTATGAGTGTTCCCGATAAGCTTTTTGAGGATAGTGAGAAAAGTGCCGTTACTTGTATTATGGTTTTTGAAGCCCATAAAGCCCATACTGAAAATACTAAAACTTGGTTTGGATATTGGAAAGACGATGGATATATCAAAGTTAGACCTTATGGAAGAATTGATTATAGGCATTTATACCAAGAAAAAATAAGAAATTTTTGGTTAGATAGTTATTTTGGAAAGAAAGAGATAGAGGGATTTTCTGTTCTAAAAAATGTTGATGGAAGTAATGAATGGTTGGTTGAGCCATATATTAAAACTAAATTTAAAGATTTATGTGATGAAGATTTTAAGAAAACAATATTGGACTATTCAACTTTTTTATATTCAAATAAATTAAAAGATAAAGTTTCAAGTGAAAGTTTAAATCTTAAAAAACTAAATATTGATTTTAATAAGTGGGAAGAAGTAGAAATTGGATTTAATGAATTGGAGAATCCTAATGGATTGTTTGTTGTTAAAGGCTCAAAGACAACAGATAAAAAAATACTTGATGACAATAATAAATTAGAAGAATTAAAATATCCTTATATAACAACTCAAACAAGTAATAATGGAATTAGGGATTGGTATGATACATTTACAGATGAAGGGAATATTTTAACTATTGATAGTGCTGTAGTTGGCTTTTGTTCATATCAACCTTTTAATTTTACTGCTTCCGACCATGTAGAAAAATTAGTCCCTAATTTTGAGATGAATGTTTACAGGGCTTTATTTTTGTCCACTATAATAAATAAGGAACAATATAGATATTCTTATGGTAGAAAATTTAATCAAGATAGAATAAGAGAAACAAAAATAAAATTACCGTTTAAGGATGGAGAAATAGATTGGGATTGGATTGAGAGTTATGTTAAGGGATTAAATTATTCTAAATATTTATAATTACTTTTTCGCCATCTCAATTAATCCAAGCCACTTATTCGGATTATCCAACTTAATATCAGTAGCCAATTCATAAGGACAAACTCCGATAGCTTGATGTTTACGAATAAAATTATAAAATATTTCGTAACCTTTCATAATAGCTTGTGCCGATTCTATCCTACCATGAAAACCTCTAAAAGTTACCGTTCTTTCTCTTATTGAGTTGTGCATTCTCTCAACATAAATATTAAAGCCTTCTCCTTTAGAAGCGATGTGTTTATTGTGAAGCATATTGTATTTTCCTACTTTGTTATTGTATCCCCAAGTTTGTTTTATTACCTTCTCATAAGCCGTATAGCCGTCTGTCGTAAGAGTTGTTATGTAACCCTCTGTTTTGTATTTGACTTTTTTCATAACTTCTCTTAACTCGTTTTGCCCTCGTGAATTAAAGTATTTAGAAGAAACCATATATCGAGTTTTAACATCAATAGAATCAATAAACCAATCCTTACTAACTCCTTGTTTCTCGTGGCTTATTCTTCTGTGATATTCCATTTCGTCTAATTGGACTTCCGAACCACCCTTAATTTTTAAGTTGTCTGTAAAGTTAGAAATCATTTTAGAATATTTAACAACCCAATTATAAATAGAAACATTAGAAGAATTATGTGGCAAGAACGCCTTAAAATGCTCTTGGACTTTCCTCGTAGAAACCCCTCTATAAAATAAATCTAAAGCACAAGTTATTTTCTGTGCGTTGTTTCTCATCCTAAAAAAGCCGTCATCAATAACAAAAGCTTTCTTACACTTATTACAAAAGTATCTCTGTATCTTTCCTCTGTTTTCTGTTTGCCTAAATCCTCTTTTCTTTGTTTTATTGGAGTTGCATTTAGGACAGCAAACTTTTTTAACTTCTTGTTTCTTATTATTATTGTGTTTCATTTTAACGATTGGGATACAAAAAGAGGGGTGTTCAAGCACCCTTCGTTTTCTTTTTGTGTTTATTATTACCTCGTAAGGTTATACCTATATAAGTAATAAAGACTATATAAACCTTCCGTTTTAAAGTATAACCTGAATAAGTAACATTTATAAAGTATAGTTTCTTAAGTAAGACATGGCAGAAATAGAAATAAAAGTAAGAGGTTACAAATGTGAAAGATGTGAGCATGAGTGGATACCAAGAAACAAGAAAGAAACTCCTGTAATCTGTCCGAAATGTAAATCTCCTTACTGGAATAAACCAAAGAAAAAGAAATAATTTTTTTAGTTTAAATAGCTCCCTTTAACTTAACAATGTAACCCACTCGAAAACTTTAAATACTATAATGCCTATTATATATTGTTCAACTTCGGTTGAATATTGGAGGGTTTTAGCTTCGGTTATTTCCTTCCTTTTTTTATTCAATTTATTTAAAGTAAAATTTCTATATCATAACAACATCAGAAACCTTTAAAAACTATAATAACTATCATACATTGTTCAACTTCGGTTGAATACTTTTTAACTTCGGTTAGAAAGTTTGGTTGGATTGCAACTTCGGTTGTTTTCCTTCCTCTTTTTTTAATTTCTATTCGAACTGAAACTTCTATACAAAATATCACACTTCTCACATATAAATAAAAAATATTAAATTCCTCGCTCCCTTACGAGGAATTATTAAAAATAAAAATTAAGCCGCTTTCTTAGCTTCACCAGATGCTACTGCCTTATCTGCATCTGCCTTAGACATAATTCTACACATACCACATCCACACACAGAACACTTTCCCTTAGCCATATGTCCGCCTCGAGAAGTAATGTGCATAGCCGCATCCTTCATTGGTTGCTGTTTCTTACATTTCATACATCTTCCTTCAATTGTCATTTTTTCCTCCTATGTTATTTAGTTCTTTTAGCTAAATCTTGTGAACTTCTTGTTTCTCTCCACAAGCAAGACATCGCAAAAACGTCTTACCACCTTCTTCACTCAATTCAGTATCAGGCTTCGCACACCTAGGGCACAAAACAAACTTATTCACGTACTTCTCAATCTTAGCATTAATATCTTTACTCGCTAACTTCCGCGACAAAATCAACCTATCGCCCTTAATCTCAGCCTGACTCGCCAACTCCTTAGTCAAAAACTTCAATAAATGCTCCGGCGTCCGCCTAACATTAGCAACAACCTGCCCAAAATTAGAAATAATAGTCCGAATACCCTCATGATGCCCCTTAACCTTCAAAACCTCAAAACGCCCAGCCTCTTCAGTCGCCTCAACATTCTCATACGCCTCCTCAAGTAACGCCTCATAGTTATCCATAAAAACTACACACAATCTCCCTATATAAGCATTTACACGCCTAAACACCACCGGCTTTGTGTAAGAAGTCTGAATAAGAAGTTACTTTTTACACAGGATTAATCTATTTTTTATTGAATCTTACCTTTATCCTTTCAAAAGTATCTTTGTCGCACCAATCAACTTTTACTTTAGGCTCAACACATCCACCCCAGCACGCTTTTTCTACTTCATCCATGTGTTAGATAAATACTTGATGCTTAAATAATTTTCTATGTTTAAAAATTCATTAATCTAAATCTGTCCAATGCTTTCTAAGATAATCATCGATTCCAAATCCAGGATTATATGCGGGATAAATTTTTAAAAAGTCATTCTTTGCACAATCATAATCTTCATTACTTATTCCTTTTGAAATCTTTGCCATATAAAGAAGGGCTATAGATGGAGAACGAGACAAACCCATATTACAATGAATTAATACTTTATTACCTTCAATGTTTTTTTTAATGAATTCTATCCCTTTCTTAAAAATTGGCTCTGCAAATCTTGGCATCAATGGAGTATTCATATCTACCATGTTTAAAAACAAATGATGTCCATCTTCTTTTATTAGATAGTTTGGGTGTACTGGAGATAGGTTCCCAATATATCCCACAGACCTCTGATGACATGGAGACTTACAAGCATGAATAACTATCCATCCTTCTTTATCTTCATAAAAACAAGAGTCTGTATCTCCTATGTGAAATGTATCATTTATAGCTATAACAGTCATTCTTCAATATCCTTCCGTTTAGCCAGACTAAACCTAAATCCCTTAACCATCTCAACACAATCACAAATATCCTTATCAGAAACTTCTCCCTTAAGAATATGAGAACCAAGCCTTACACTACAGAGCATCGAGTAAGTATCATAAAGTCCTTTCTTTTTCAGTATTCCAATAAGCTTCTCTTTATCTTCTGGCATTAAACATTTATCAAATTCTTTAACCTTAGCAATCTTATTGGAACCAAAAACAGCATCAACATCAAACTGCTTTGCGTAATCAATCAACTTTTCTTCCAACTCACCTTTTTTATTTTTTAATTCTCCTAATTGCATCTTAACTTCAGAATATTCATCAACCAATTTCACCCCATCATCTTTCTTAAATTCTTCAACGGATTTTTCTTCAAGTTTTAACTCGTGCTTAAAGCTCGGACATATGCTTTTGTAAATACAATAATTACAAAGCCCTGTTTGTTTTCTTGGGAATTCTGTCGCCGATTCAATCTCTTTAATCTTATCACAAACATCTTGTTGTAATTTTTCTAATTGTTCATCGGTTCGTTCAGAGACTGCGTCTTTGTTGAAAGCCAACATGTGCCAAACCAACTTAACAGATTTAGCATCCTTAAACTTATCCTTGACCCAAATAGAATAAAGAGCAAGTTGTCTATCGGCGTCTGCTTCTTCTTGGTCTTTCATTCTAGAATTTGTTTTATAATCGCAAACAAAATAATTCCCTTCATCATCACAAGCTAACTTATCAATTCTAATATGCCATTGATTTCCATCTGGCAAGGTCATTCGGTCAGTTGTTTCTAATCCTAAAATCGTTAGTTGGTCGAAAGGCTTAAACTTATCATAATAATCCTCAATGAACTTCACACCCATTTTCTTATAATTATCAGATGTTAATCCCTGATTTGCTTTTACCACTAGAATGTCTTCGGAATATTCTCTTTCCCAAAGGTCTTTGTAGAATTTTAAAAGTGTGGCTTTAGATACTAACTTCTTGAATTTTTTATCCTTATAGAGCTTCTCAAGGGTCTGGTGGACTAAATCTCCCATAAAGCACTCTATTGTCGTTGGGACATCTACTTTGACTTTGTCGATATATTTTAGTTTATACTGATAAGGACAATTTTCAAAGGTTGAGATACGTGAGTGTGAGTAGGTTGTCATTTTAGTTTTTTAACATTAATTTATCTATTTTATCTCTCATCTCAATCATAAGTTTTTTCTTTTCTTCTTTTAATTTAAATGCCATTTCAACATCAGAACACAATTTATTATACAGTCCCTTATCTACTAACGGGATTTCAAAACATTTTAATCTTTGCTCTCTTAAGTGGGGAATAGTCGAAGCATATACGGTTCCCTGTATTGATTGGAATTGCCCAACTTCTTCCAGTAAAAGTGTTAAAAATAAATAATTCGGATTAATTTTTGTTGCGTTTATTATTGACACACCACTAGAGACAATAACTTTATCACTATGCGTAACCATACTAGAAAAGCCAATCTTTCCATCCTTAGTAAATAATATGGAATTTTCTTTAAATTTTTGTTTCAATGGAGTACCTATCTCGGAAGGGATATAATAATCAGGATTTAAATCTACTTGGAAATTATATATATCAGAAGTCCTAATAAATGGATAATCGGTCATATTTTTATCTAAATAATGATTATAATTATCACTTCCTACTTCACTCCCCTTAGATATTTCCGCAACACCATCTTTAGTAGACAACTTTTTTATTTTCCATTTTTTCATTATCTTTTCTTTTGTCATAACATATTTTGGGTAGTAAAATTTTGGTATCCATGTTTCTCCTTTATCTAACTCATTTAATTTAACAGAATAAAACTTAGGCTCAGGTATATTATCAAAGTCAATATTAAGACCATCCCTTAATCTTTTTTTAGAATCCATGATTATCTCATTAGCCTTCCTTTCTAATGAAATTGATTTTTTATAGAGTCTTTCTATTTCTTCCTGTAACTCTTTCTTTGGTTTTATTATTTGTAATTTTTTAATTTTTGGATAAGTTAAAATTCCATGTATATTCCCCGTAAATAAACAAGCTATCTGTTTTCTTATTAAAGAACTATTCAAATATGCTGCGAGATAATACGGATTCAAAAAAATTTCATTAATTTCCATTTTAACTAAATTTTGATTTATATTAGCATCTCCAAAATCCTCTGGAACTATTGTTGAGGAACCCAAATGACCTATCGTTGTAAAAAGAATATCCTTGGCTTTCAATGCAGACCTACTTAATTTTATGTGTTTCTCTTGTTCTATATAAAATCCATCAAACAAACTAATTTCAAAATCTTTTATTGAGGAATTTTTTATAAATAATACTCCATTCTGAACAAATTTCTGCCCAGCGTGTTCGCCATCAGTTATCTTTTTTAATAATTTTTTATCTCCTAATCCAATTAGGTTAAATCTGCTATCTTTTTTATATTTTTTTAATTCATCTTCCAAAAAATAGAATTTAGAGTCAAATCTTTTTTCATTATTAACTTTAGAAAATTGAATACATTTACAATTCAACATTTTTCTGCTCCTTCCAATTATGGAATTCTTCTGGAACCAGTTTTATATCATCTTCATCGATGTATTTTCCACGCCTGTCATGACCACACTTATCGCAAACCGCCATAAAAATTGGATAATCTTTTTCTATTTTATTCGACTTTTTTAAAATTAGAATAGATGTTTTTGTAGTAGTATTTGGAGCGAAGGTTTCTTTTGGTATGTCTATTATAGCCAATATTCTTGCATTCTTAGAAATAAACTGTCTTATATATCCTAATTTATCATTTCCAAATATTCCATCAGGCAATACGATTGCGGTTCTTCCACCATCATCTAATAATTGTAAACATCTCTCTATAAAAAGAACTTGCGGAGATTCTTTATCTTTTAGCTTTCCTTTTTCCCATTCTAATGTTTTTTTAGATTTTTTCCATTTATGTCCTAATTCATATTGTTTTAATTTTTCATTTCCCTTTATTGGAATTTTACTACCAAATGGTGGATTTGTTAGAAGAATTTTAAAAGTTCCATTTTCTACATTTAATTGTGTCTTCTTATTCCAATTACTAGGTTTATCCAGACTATCTTCACAAAAAATCCCACTAGTTCCATCTCCAACAAGGGTCATATATGCCTTGGCAACCTTAGATAAAAAATAATCTTTTTCTATTCCCCTAATAAATTCTGTCGCATAAAACCTCTGTTCTTTCTCAATATCTGATTTACTCCAACCCCTCTCAACTCCTTTAATCTCTATTTTCTTCCATACATATTTTAGGGTTTCTATCATAAAACCTCCAGAACCGCATGCAGGGTCAATTATTGATTCATCATCATTTGGGTCAATAATCTTAACCATCATTTTAATAACGTTCCTTGGTGTGAAAAATTGACCTTGACCGCCCTTAAGAGCATGTCCAATAAAAACTTCAAAAGCATCTGCAATAACATCCCTTTTGGTTTCCATAAGTGAATAATTCTGCAACTCTCCTACAACATATGAAACCGACTTAGCATCTAACTTAATAATATCCTCCTTATCTATCGCCCCCCCCGTCTTTCTTTTTACATCCTCAAATATTTTTAATATTCTATTTTTAATATCTGAATCTTTTTCATCAACTCCAGCCCTGAATTTTATATCTTCATTTAATTTAGTATTTTTTTCATCATATAACTTACAGAATATAATATTTATTAATTGTCCAGCAAGTTCCTCATCTCTCGTGGTTCCAACAGTGTTTCCCGCAAGATGATTTCTAATTGCTTTGAAAACTGCCTTTAAATTGTGTGTTGGTCTTGGTTGGATTTCCCCCTTTTTAAATTTTCCAATATCTTCAACTCTTTGACCATTCTTGGGAATATTTGGAATTTCATCAAATAAAATTCTTCCATTTTTCTCTATTTTTCTCAAAAAAAGTCTTTCTTCGCCATTAAACCAAACACCGAGTTCTGCTCTAGACAACCTTAAGTAATCCTCTAATTGAGTCCTTCCATCCTTTCTATTCTTTTTTTTACATTCAACAATAATGAACAATTCGTCATCATTTTTTTTACCATCCTTAAAAACTGCAATATCTACTGGATATGTTTTAGTCGTATCTGAAGGTCTTGCCTTTACTCTAAATTGTGGTCTTGTCTGTATTTGGGATTTAGGATATTCATAATCTTCTAATAATTGTTTACAGAATATCTGTACAGCCTCAACTTCTTCAGGAGTTGCCTTTACTTCAATACCAGAAATACAATCTATGATATATCCCTCCTTTGCAACTTTTTTTAATTTGTCATCATTTATTATCATTTCTTTCCCCCTACTCTAAAATGCTGTATCAATAATGACTTGACAAACTCAGTCTTTTTTATACCTATCTTTTCACTTTCAGCTTCAACTAATTTGTCAAGTTTTTCTGAGACTACTATTTTTATATCACCCATATTATACCTATATTCCTCACTGATATGGTAGTAATATAGGTATTTAAACTTATTGCCCATTTTTCTCAACAACAAACTCACCACTTAACCCCAACTCATTAACTTCCTGAATCACAACGCAAATATTATGTGCCAGAACTTTACAAAGCAATTCATTAATCTGAGCCGTCTGAGTTTTGCTTCGGAGGTTGTCTTTAAATTTAGTTTTAATCATGTGAAAACAAGTCTCGACGTTTGAACGTTTATGATAATGCTTCAGAAAATCTTCGTGCTTATACATAAAGTAATGATACATTTTCTTCCAAGCAGATGAGCCACCAGCTTTCCCATTTGCATTTGATTTAAAGGGAATGAAGGGGGTCGCCCCCTCATCTATGATGAGCTGTAAGTTCTTCTTAGAACTATATGCTCGGTCACAGCTGACTTCCTTCACCTCAAATCGTTCGACGGTTTGCCGAACTAATGAAGAAAGCTGAGGACTATCATTTGAGTGACCTTCTGTAATTTCTACAGAAGTTATAATGTTTGTTTTCACTCCAGAACAAATATGTGCTTTTAACCAAATTCTATATTTCTTTTCCTTGCCCCACTTAGTATCAAACCATCGAGCAAATCTTGAAGTAGAAAAGCCAGAGGCATCACATGCGAAGTCGGTCTCGACATCTTTTAATGGAGAAGCACTGGTTTTAATTAATTCAATTAACATTGGAGTCAATTCTTTCTTTTGTAAGAAATGTCCAATAGAAGAATAACAAGGGACATTATCAATCAACCCAAACTCTTTTGCAATCTTACTATCCGATATAAATCTCCTAAGAGAAAAGGTTGAGTAGATTTTCATAACAGAATTAAAGACCATCTCGGACATTGGAAGTTTTGGACGACCAAACTTATATTCTGGTTGTTTTACAAAGCTAGTCAAATCTTTTAATAACCTCATAAAAACTATTTTCTCATTTGTTTGAGATTTATCATAGGCACTCCACTTCTGTCCATAAGTTACTCTTACTCCTTTGGTTCGGGTTAATTTCCCCTCTTCGCTTATTTCTTGTTTAATGTAAAATTCAACAGCATAGATATGTTTACATTTTTTCTTTCTTATCGTGCAGTCTGGGCAGTCACACTTTGGTTTGTGACCTTTAAATTTTATTAAGTAAGTTCTTCCATTTGCACATGATTGCGACGGAACTCTCCAACCACTCTGAGTCTTAACTATCTTTACAGAGTTGAAGAGCAATCTACCTCGCTCTTCTCTATTCATTTGTTTCCAATGTGTTTTGTTTATTTGTTCCATATACATTAGTATATCACTAATGTATATAAACCTTTCGGATATAAGAATTTTAACAAGATTTTATATTTCCAAGAGTATAAGCCATAGAAATCCCAGTAATTAGTCTAGCGTGCTTCCCTAATTTTCTATCAAGTAATCCATGAAGTCTTCTATAATAATTTTTATCATTAATATTATTTTTCCCTTCAAATTCCTCAATTAAACAAATAGCTTTTTTTCTAAGATTAACCAACATTAAATCATGAGCATCCCAAAATTTCATTTTTCTACTCCCTTAATTTTTTCAATAAAAAGTGTATTCTTCTCTTCTCTTTTCCCAACATATAATTTATCACCTTTTTTCCATCCTGTTGCTTCTATTACATCTTTTGGGATAGTGATTGTAAACTGACCTTTTGACTCCATTAGACTTGTCATAATAGTAATTTAATAGTAATTCACTATTATAAATCTTTCCATCTCCAAAAGACTTTTAAATAGTCATACACTAAGGTAAGTATATGGCAAAGCCAATTCCAAAATGGGTGCAAGAAAGATTATCAAAACTCTGGAAAAAATTTAGTAGTGGAGATATAACTTACAAGCAAATAGAAGAAACGCTCAAACCAGATAAGACAAGTACAATAGGGGTTTTTTTAAATGAACTTAGAAATGCAGAGTGGATTCAAGTAAAGTCTAGTGAGAAAGATGCTAGAACAAAGGTTTACAATATAATAGAACCAAATAAAATTTTAATGGAAATACATATAAAATGAAAATACAGGAAGTCAAAGTTGAGGCAGTGGATGAAAAAACAGGTTTTGTATTAAAAAGAATTAAGACAGACGCTGGTGAGTTTTTTAATAGAAAACTTGCAGTCTCAAATACTATTTATATTTGTGAAAAAGCAAGAGCCAAATTAGATAAACCATTGATTGAAACACCGTTCCAAACACATCATTTAAAATGGAATAAGAATGATGAGGAAATAACTGAACATCTACGAGAAATTTCTAAGGCTTTTATGGGGGTTTCTAGAAAATCTGTAACAATGGGTGGTTATTTTGATAATGCTATTCCATCAGAGGTCGGGCAAGCTCTAGCGAGGATAGATAAAAT